>Ga0180435_10001991_pt1 | contig 20975 bp, 13 predicted proteins | sample SS_ome_3_FD_132467 | JGI IMG/M metagenome (GOLD analysis project Ga0180435, IMG submission 132467) | Hypersaline lake sediment archaeal communities from the Salton Sea, California, USA - SS_3_S_1 metaG | ecosystem: Environmental > Aquatic > Non-marine Saline and Alkaline > Hypersaline >...
GGAGAGGTCCGCCTCCGACCTGAACAGGTTGTACCTGCCGTTGTGGTAGATCACCTCGCTGAGGTCTTCATTCACCGGGTTGAAATCCATGTCCAGCACATTCCTGTTGTAGTTGGAAATGGGGTAGCTGTTGGCAAAGTACCTGTAATGAATAGAGGTGTCGATGTAGGCAATGGTACTGTCATATTCAGCATAATACTGGTTGATGATCCCGCTTTTATCGCTCAGGTAAACAAATTCGTCATCACCCACGTATTCCGGTTTCATGTGGTTGATGTAATCACCCTCAGAGATTTTTTTCAGCAGCGGGGTCTTGTTCCGGTAGTCGTAAATGTATATCGAAGATGCGGTGGTGGTATTATTGGGTGGCTCTTTCCTTTCGATGTACAGCGTATCGTACCGCCGGTTGGAAGTGAAGGAAATTTCATTCATGCCATTGATGAACCTTGGGTGAAAATCATCGGCAAGGTCATTGGTGACCCGTTCACTTGTTGAGGAGGCCAGGTCGTACACGTAGATATCGGTCTGCCCGTTGAAGACTGCTGAAAATACGATCTTCCTGCGGTCCGGTGAGAAATCCATATCCAGCACTTTCTCGAAATAGAAAAGCGTCCGTGTAGTGAGTTCCCCGCTGGTGATGTTATAGTAATTGATCAGCAGGATTCCTTTCTCCTCGGTAATAAAGCTGAGGATTTCCCCGGATGGGTGCCATGCAGTCACCGGGATGGAATAGTCGGGGGGCTGGTCGAGCTTTTGTCCATGCTTGAAGATCTTCTTCGATTTCCCGGTAATATTGTCGTGGATCCATATCTTGAATTTGCCGTCCTGGTTGGTGACATAGGAAAGGTACCTGCCGTCCGGGCTGATCTTTGGCCGTTGGATATAGGTGTTTTTTTTCGGTTTGATGACCCGGTGCCGTTCCTCCGGGAACACTCCCTTCTCGTCGGCGGTCATGTACATTCCCAGGTAATATGCCGACCAGTCGGCGGAGATCTCCTTCAGTTTTTGCCCCAGCACAAACATGAATCCGTCCTCGACACTCTTATTGATCTTTGTCAGGTAAAGGATATTCGGAATAATGGATGCCCCGTAGAGGTCGGCGATGTATTTCCAGAGTGAGTGGCCTGCGTACAGGGCATCTTCGTCGGTGAGCCGCACCAGTTTATCGTATTTTCCGGAGTTGATGCCATCCTTAACCCTGTTCTCGATTTTGTAATCCCACGGATTGGAAACAAATGATACCAGTCCTTTCATATACCAGTCGGGCAGGTTGATGGTGGTGGTGTTTGCCACGTTGTTGAGCAGTCCCTTGCCGTACATGAACTCATAGATCAGGACCTCTGCAATGGCGGCACGTATCTGTCGTTCGAATTCCACGTGGTCGCCCTGGAAATAGAGTGCCACCTTGTTCTGGATGATCTGCGTCGTTCCCCCGATATTGTATTCCTCGTCGGCCGAGCTGAGACCGATATTGCTTTGGCGGAAGTCGGACATCTTGTTGTAGCATATGAAGATCAGCCGCTGCTCAATATCGTAATCGAAAAACCGCTCAATCAGGGGCAGTTCCTTTTCCACGAAATCAGCCACATAGAGTGAAAGGTCGGTACCTTCTTCGTAGGAATAGACATCAAAGCGATCGAACCTGTAGAATTTCCAGTAGTTGCTGCTGTACTGCACGCGGTTCTTTCCGAATGTCATCTGCATCCCGTTATAGAACTGTGCCTGTACAGATCTGCTTCCGGCAATCATCACCAGGAAGACAATCATATATATTAATTTCCTAAATAACTTCACGCGATACTTTGATAAGGCCTAAAATTAAACATTATTCATGACAATGAAGTTCATCCCACTGGCCTGATTTTTGATTGGAAAAGAAAAATGGCCATATGCAACCTTTTACTTATTATAAACGTTAAATTTGTGGTCGGTGGTACACTGCCGACTGTCTGAACGGCATCAGGCTGAAAAATGGGGATGATAAGAAAGCACATGCTGATTTTAAAATACTATAAAAATCGTTAAAGATGACACGCATTATAGCAGGTTTACTGGTTTTTTCCTTCGCTTTTACCGGTTTTTCCCAATCCGTAAATCCGAGTATTGCATTTAAAAGCGAAGTGCATGATTTTGGCACCTTCAGGGAAGAGCAAGGAAAGGTAACCCACCGTTTTGAGTTTGTGAATACGGGGGGAGGTCCCATGGTGATTCAGAACGTAACAGCCACGTGCGGATGTACGGCCCCGGACTGGTCCAAGCAACCGATTCCTCCCGGTGGCAGCGGTTTTGTGGCAGCTACCTACAATCCGGCAGGCAGGCCCGGAGCATTTACAAAGTACCTGTTTGTTGATTCAAATGCAGAACAGGGACGTGTCAGGCTTACCATCAAGGGGGAGGTTACCCCAAAGCCGCGCACGATTGAGGATGATTACAGGTATGCCATGGGAGGACTGAGGCTCAAGGCCAACCACCTTGCCTTCGGTAATGTAAATAATACAGAGAAAAAGGAATACAGCCTGGAGGTGATCAACAATTCAGATCAGCCCATGGAACTGGGATTCCAGCGCATTCCAGGCCATATGGACATCAGGTTTGTTCCTGAAAGACTGAAACCCGGACAGAAGGGAACGATCGAAGCCACCTATGATGCATCGGCCAAAAATGACTGGGGGATGCTGATTGACAGGGTGAACGTGACGATCAACGGGGTTTTTGAGAGGAACTACAGCCTGGTGATTTCTGCAAACATCGTGGAGGATTTTTCCGGCATGTCGGCAGCAGAGCTGGCAAAAGCTCCGCAGGTCAAGGTAGACAATCCCGAAGTCGATTTCGGACAGATGCAGCAAAGCGAAAAGTTTGAGCATAGTTTTGTACTGACCAACACCGGGAATTCCACATTGTATATCCGCAAGATCAAGGCTTCGTGTGGTTGCACTGCAGTACAGCCTGAAAAGCAGCAGATCGCACCTGGTGAGAGTGTAAAGATCAAGACCATCTTCAATGCTGCCGGGAAACGGGGCAACCAGAACAAGAGCGTTACCATTATCACCAATGATCCCAAGCGGAGCAGCCTGATCCTGAGGATCAAGGGCGAAGTGCTCACCAGCTGACCATCCGGTGAACAATTCAGTAAAGGGGCCGTTTCTTTATTGATGCGGCCTTTTTTCCTGGTTCTGCGGGACCAGGTCTGCATGTACCGCGACTTACGCCGTCAGTTTGCGTATGCATTCATGAGAGTCTGCCGATATTTTTTATCTTTGTTATCCGGAGCGATTCCGGTGTTACCTGCTACCTAACTATTTTTTAACATGAGTAAATACGAGTTCTTTAACCGGGATATCAGCTGGTTGTCATTTAATTACAGGGTACTGGAAGAGGCAATGGACAGGTCCTTGCCGATCTACGAAAGGATAAAATTCCTTGCGATCTATTCCAACAACATGGAGGAGTTTTACTCTGTACGTGTCAGCTACTACAAGCAAATGCTCAGGCAGGAAGCACGTTTTCCTGAACAGATCAGGCGGGTGCAGCCTGCCAAAGTGATCCATGAGATCAACGAAATTGTTTCGGAGCAACAGGTGATCTTTCACAAGGTGTTTGAAGATGAGATCATCCCTGAGCTCAGGAAAAACAACATCCATATTGTGGACAGCAAGGCTGCGCTTACCGAGGATGAGCAAAAGTACCTCAGGGAACTGTTTTTTATAGAGGTCCTTACACAGATCCAGCCGGTATTGCTGCTGAAATACAGGATACGGCCGTTTCTTCAGACCGGGAATGTGTACCTGGCACTTGAAATGGTGATCAGGGACCGGTTCGACAAGAAGACCGGGAAGCGGCGGGAACAATATGCGATAATCAAGGTGCCGCTGGATCGCAATCTGCCCAGGTTCATTGAACTGCCTTCCGATGGCAAAGTGTTCAAGGTGATGTTCCTGGAGGATCTCATCATGCGTCATGTGGATGCCATCTTCCCTGGTTTCATTGTTAAGAACTACTATTCCATCAAGCTCACCAGGGATGCTGACCTTGAGTATGATGACTACGAGGGAGAGGACCTGATAGATGTGATCGAGGACCTGCGCAAGCACCGTTCCCTCGGTAAGCCGAACCGGTTCCAGTACGACCGTGCCATGCCCAAAAAGTTGCTGAACTACCTGGTCAAATCCTTTTACCTGGAGGACGATACCCTGGTGAAAGGAGGCAGCCGGCATAATTTCAGGGATTTCTTCACCTTTCCGAATCCCCGGAGCCCGGAACTGGAGATTGATAAATGGCCGCCACTCCCCATTCCCGTTATTGAAGAAAATGAGGGAACATTGGCGAGCCTGATTGAACAGCGTGATCTTTTACTGAGCGTTCCTTTCCAGCGGTATGATTACCTGATCGATTTCCTCAGCGAGGCGTCGAGGGACAGCACCGTAGAGGAGATCAAGACCACCCAATACCGGGTGGCTGAAAACTCCACCGTGATCAAAGCACTGATCAATGCTGCTGAAAACGGGAAAAAAGTGACTGTTTTTGTTGAACTCAAGGCCCGTTTCGATGAAGAGGCCAACCTTGAATGGGCCGCTGAGATGAAAAAGGCCGGGATCAGGATTCTTTACAGCATCCCAAAGTTGAAAGTGCATGCAAAAATTGCGCTGGTGATCCGAAGCGAAGAAAGTGAAATAGGTGACCAGGTGTATCTTGGTACAGGAAATTTCAACGAGAAGACCGCCAAATTGTATGGTGATCATGGGCTGTTTACATCACATATCGGCATCGTGAATGAGGTCAAGGACCTTTACAGGCACCTGGAGGACCAGCATCATTCCTGTTCCTTTGACCATATCCTGGTTCCCGGCTTCAACATGGTGGATCAGTTCACTGCCCTGATCCGCCAGGAGATTGCGAATGTGAAAGCCGGTAAGGATGGATATATACTATTAAAGATGAACGGTTTGCAGGACATATCCCTGGTGGAGGAGCTGTACAGGGCCAGTGAGGCGGGCGTGCAAATCGACCTGATCATACGGGGGATCTGTATCCTGAAACCCGAACAGCCCTACAGTAAGAACATCAGGGTGGTCCGGATCGTTGACAGGTTTCTGGAACATGCCCGTGTGTTCGTTTTTCACAATGAAGGCAACCCGAAAGTATTTATGGGATCGGCCGACTGGATGAAAAGGAACCTGACCCGGCGCATTGAATGTGTCTTCCCGATTTATGAGAAGGAGCTGAAGGAAGAAATGATGGATGTGCTCAACATTCAGCTTTCAGACAATGTGAAGGCGAGCATGATCGATGAAAACCTGCAGAATGTGCGTGTGCGCAATGAACAGCCCGGATTGCGGTCCCAGCGGGCAACCTACGAATACTTCAGGGAGAAGTACTCGTAGGGACCAGCGGGTTGTTGGTTATTAATTTCAGAGCATTTCCTGCAGCTGCGCCTTCAACTCCTCCTTGGAGAGATTCCTGGCCACGATCGTTCCGTTTTTGTCCAGCAGTACGGTATGCGGGATCGATTTAACGGCATACAGATCGGCAGCGCTTGAATTCCAGAATTGCAGGTCAGACATCTGGTGCCAGGTCAGGTTGTCCTCTTCGATTCCTTTCAGCCATTCCTCTTTGGTCCTGTCGAGCGAGACTCCCACAACATCAAATCCCTGTTCGTGAAACTCGTTGTAGAGCTCAACCACACCGGGATTTGCGGCACGGCAGGGGCCACACCATGCTGCCCAGAAATCGATAAGGAGCGGGCCGTTGCCCACCAGGTCGGAAAGCTTCAGCGGGTTTCCATCGGTATCCGGTAGTGTAAAGTCAACATATTTATCTCCGATCTCCACATTTTTCATTTTCTCCAGGTGGCTGGAAAGAAATGAATAGTAGGAGGTCACATGCAGGGGAGTGTCGAAATTGGCGAGCCAGTTTTCCAGCTCCTCAACGTCCATGCTGTGGAATTTCCCACGCAGCAGGTGCAGTGTGACCACATTGGAGGAATTTGTTGTCATGAACACGGAGTCGTACTCCATTTTCTGCTGGTTGATGGCATAATAGGGTTCCAGGATCGCCTGCAGACTATCGCGGCTCACGCTGTCTTCCATGGCCTGGTAATAGATATCAATGATCTGCTGCTGCTGCGCATCAAATTGTTCTGTGCCTTCCTTATAAGCATTGAAATCCACATGGGGACCCCCTTCTGCATCGATATTCACATCGTCCAGTGTACCATGCACGGAATAGTTAAAATTATCCATGAATAATTGCAGGTTCTGACGTGTTCCCTGCTGTCCGAGGTACATCATTTCAGGTACTTCGATGAAACCTGACATTTCACCGGAGCCGGTCGAATCCAGCACCACTGAGTCGATCGTGACCAGGTCCTGGTCTATGTTCTGCCTGAGGACCATGGTGGCACCTGCCAGGTCTTCCATTTCTATTGTGATTTTGTAGCCTTCCTTGTTGTTGCATGACAGCATCACGAAAGCGAGTAAAAACAGTGAGATTTTTTTCATAAAGTTTTAATTTCGAATGTATTGGTTTTTAAACTTTTGCAATAATACGACCTTTTTGTCAACCCGGGGAAGACTTTTTCTTAAAAAGTATTAAATAATGTGTTTTTTAATGAACTGAGCAGATCCCTGGCGGATGTCATTCAGAAGTGTTTTCAGGGAAGAAGTTCGCGAGGAGTTCCGTGGCAGCTGCAAATGAGCTGATCTGGTCATTCACCATCATTTTTTCCAGTTCCGCGAGCCTGTTCCGCACTTTCGGATTGTTGAAAAACTTCAGTTTCAGCCCCTCGTTCAGCGTCTGGTACATCCAGTAAGTGCTTTGCCCGGTCCTGCGCCGATTGAAAAATCCGTTTTCCAGGGTGAATTTCCTGTAATCTCGGATCATTTGCCAGACTTCCGGGATTCCGGACCCTTCAACGGAGGAACAGGTTTTCACCTGGGGGGCCCATCCCGAAGGAGGCAGGGGGAAAAGGTGCAGTGCATTGCTGTATTCAGTTTTCGCCCTGCTGGCAGGCTCGACATTCAGGCCATCCGCCTTGTTGATAAGAATGGCATCGGCCATTTCCATGATGCCGCGTTTCATGCCCTGCAATTCATCTCCTGCTCCCGGGATCATGAGTACCAGGAAAAAGTCGACCATGGAGTGTACGGTGGTTTCCGACTGACCGACACCTACGGTTTCGACAATGATGGTATCGTAGCCAGCTGCTTCACACAGGATGATCGATTCACGTGTTTTTCGTGCCACACCTCCCAGGTTGCCCCCCGACGGGGAAGGTCTGATGAATGCATTTTCAGCCCCGGCCAGGGTTTCCATGCGGGTCTTGTCACCCAGTATGGAGCCGCCGGATCGTTCGCTGCTGGGATCAATGGCAAGTATCGAAAGCCGGTGGTCGGACCGGAGGAGGTAGTTGCCAAAGGATTCAATGAAGGTGCTCTTCCCGGCCCCTGGCACACCTGTGATGCCCAGCCTGAGTGAGTTGCCGGCAAAGGGAAGGCATTTGCTGATCAGGGCCTGTGCCACCAGCTGGTGTTCGGGCAATGCACTTTCCACCAGGGTGATCGCCTGTGAAAGAGCTTTCCGTTTACCTGCACGAATGCCACTGAACAGCTCCTCCGGGTCGGCAATGCCTTTTCGCGACTGCCGGAATTGTTCCAGGGCACGCTCATTAACCGAAGCGGGTTGTGGCACCCCGCTGGCTACTTTTAATGCGCTCTTTTTCTTTTTCCCTGTCATGCCATCATGCATTTACTGCAAAGGTAGGAATAATTGCATTATGACTGTACTGTTGTGAAGTTGCTGTGCCTGTTAGTGTAACGTTCATCTTCCAAAGGCGATTTTCTGTGCATTTAAGTTGTGTTTTTGATTGATAATCCATATACTTGTGATACTATCCACTTAATCCTCAGTTTTATTGAGGATGTATCCCAATTGAATATAAGTACAGATGAATCACCGATTATATTTTTTACCGGCCATCTTGCTGTTGCTTTCGGCCTGCGCAGACAATGACAAACCGTCGCCTGCACCGGTGCGCCCGGTAACCGACACTTATTTCGGGGTGGAGGTTACAGATCCCTACAGGTACATGGAGAACATGTATGATACGGTCTTTCTTGGCTGGATGCAGGAATATGCTGACTATACGCGTGGCATGCTGGATAATATTTCGGGCAGGGAGCAACTCATCGAATGGTTCGGGGAACTCGACCAGCGCAAATCAGACAAGATCTATGGATTGCAGATCGCCGAGAGCGGTCGTTATTTTTATTTGAAGCTTACCCCGGAAGATGAGGTGGGAAAGCTGTATTACAGGGATTCCTATGCGGGAGAGGAGTATTTGCTGTACGATCCTGAAAAATACGACGATGGGACCGGTGCCAGTTATGTGATTGCAAGTATCCATCCCGATTTCGACGGAGACCGCATTGCCATCTCAGTTGCACCCAACGGGTCTGAGAGCCTGACAATGTTCATCATGGACGTTGCTGCCCGGAAACTGCTGCCGGATAAAATCAGGCAGGTTTTTGGTTCCGTATCCTGGCTGGGGGATGGATCGGGTATTGTTTATGGAATGGCAAATACAGATGACATCCACGACCCGGGCCGGTTGATAGATACTAAAGTCTTTTATCACAGAATAGGAACACAACAGCAGGACGACCGGGTAGTGTTCTCTTCGGAGATGTACCCGGAAGTAGGACGGCGACCGGAGGAGATTCCCCGCATCCTCTATGATCATTATGAGAATGACTATTTCCTGCTGTTATCAACAGTAGAAAGGTATTTTAAGCTATTCAGGGCAGAGATGGATGAATTCGATCCTTCGATCCGGTTTGACTGGAAACCATTGATCACCAGGGAGGACCAGGTACAGAATTTCTATACAAAGGACGACGATCTGTACCTGTATACAGCAAAGAATGCACCTGGTTTTGAAATTTTAAGAACCAGTAAGACCAGTCCTGATATCCCTGGTGCCGAAGTGGTTGTTCCGGAACCCGAAGCGGGGATGATTTCAGGTTTTGCGTTTACGAGTGAGGCCCTGTATTATAAGATAAAAATCAATGGTGTACAGGAGCTTCTGTTCAGGTTACCGGAAGGGACAAATGCAGCTGAAAAGGTAAAATTACCTGCAAAGGCAGGTTCCCTGGGCATTCGAACCCGTATGCATAAGTTCGACGATATCTGGGTCAGTATTACCGGTTGGACCATGGATGACCGACGTTACCGGTTCCATTCATCGAGCGGAGAATTTACTCCAGAACCACTCTCTTCCTCAGCTTCTTTTCCGGAATATGAAGACCTCATGGTGGAGGAACTGCTGGTGCCTTCGCACGATGGTGTGCTGGTTCCCCTGTCGGTGATCTATCGCAAAGGAACGGCAACAGATGGTACCGCACCGCTTTTGCTGAACGGGTATGGTGCGTATGGAGTTTCCCTGACCCCCTATTTTAACCCATACTTGCTGACATGGACCCTGAAAGGCGGCATCTATGCTGTCACACATGTCAGGGGAGGCGGAGAACTGGGGGATGCCTGGCGACTGGCAGGACATAAAACCACCAAACCCAATACATGGAAAGATTTTATTGCCTGTGCGGAGTACCTGACAGATAAAAAATACACCTCCCCTGAAAAGCTGGCTGTTTTCGGGGGGAGTGCCGGTGGTATCCTGGTTGGCAGGGCGATCACTGAGCGGCCGGAATTGTTTGCTGCCGCCGTGTCCCTGGTCGGGGTCATGAACCCCCTTCGGATCGAACAATCACCCAATGGTCCTGTGAATGCCCCTGAATTTGGTACGGTTAAGGATTCAGTTGAGTGTATGGCGCTGATGGAGATGGATGCCTACCTTCATGTGAAAGACGACGTGGCCTATCCTGCCACATTGGTTACGGCCGGATTCAATGATCCGAGGGTCATCGTCTGGCAGCCTGCCAAGTTCGTCGCACGCATGCAGGCGGCAAACGGTTCCGGCGGACCGATCCTATTCGATGTGGACTATACATCCGGGCATGGTGTTGGTGATACCAAAAGCAAAAGCTTTGAAGATATCGCCGACCTGATTTCCTTTGCCCTGTGGCAAACCGGTCACAGGGAGTTTAAACTTCAGGATTGACGGTCCGTATGGTATTTACAAGTCAGTTAACTGATCCCCTGAGACGCCCATCATGTTCTTCACACTGTTTTTGTTGATAATCGTTGAAAAGGAGATGTAATATATGTTGGATGCTCCGAAGGCGGAATAATCCACATCTTCCCCGAAATCAACACCGGTAAAACCCGAATTCAGAAAATCGTCGAGATACATCTTAAACTTCAGGTTCATTCCTCCCGGGAACTGGAGCCCAGCAAATAGTGAGGGGATCCATGCGTTCGTGCGGTTGCTGGCCCATTCCGAGTATTTGAATTTCTGGCCATCGATGAATAATTTTTGCTTGTAATGGAACATCCACTCGTAGGAAGCTCCTGCATAGGCAAACACCTGCTTTTTCATGTTGCCAAGCTTAATGGCTGCAGGAAAACTCAGCGCATAACTCCTTCTTTTGATTTTGGCTTGCTTGTTCCAGTCGGGATGTTGATCATCCACACCCAGGAAGCCCATGTCCTGGTAAAGGTCATCCGTGATCAGGCCAATATTCCTGATACCGAACCCGGTATATAATCCAAGAAACCGGGTCAGGTCCATGTTGAACATCTGCTGGCCGTGAAAAAAGGCTGTAAAACGCATGTTGGTATTCACATCGGCCCCGTTGAACGTTACATCAGCACCAGAAAAGATGATTTCCGCACCATTTGTCCGGTAAAAATTCACCTGTGCATTCGATGCAACACTGAAAAGTGCGATAAATCCTGCAATCATAAGGATTTGTTGTCCTCTTTTTTTCATTGTCTCTGTTTTAATCTGATTTATTTAAAGCAACATGCATCTATAACAAGACAACAGTTACATTTGTTGAGCAGGGTTCGGGCTTCCGTGCAGGATCATTTGATAAAAACTGGTTTTCGGGTGGCAAAAATACCAACTTTTACATTCTTTCTGCCTGTTTCTGAAAACTCATTTGTAGTTTTGTTGTTATACACACATTCTTTCAAAAAAATAAACAGATGAAATTTGATGTATTGGTTATTGGTAGCGGACCCGGAGGTTATGTGGCCGCTATTCGTGCTTCGCAACTTGGATTGAAAACTGCTGTCGTGGAAAAAGAATCCATCGGAGGCGTATGTCTGAACTGGGGATGTATCCCAACCAAGTCTTTGCTTAAAAGTGCACAGGTGTTTGAATACCTGAAACATGCGGAGGATTATGGGATCGTGATTGACGGGGAAGCGAAGGCCGACTTTTCAAAGGTTGTGGAACGTAGCCGGAATGTCGCCGATGGAATGAGCAAGGGTGTACAGTACCTGTTTAAAAAGAACAAGGTGGAAGTTATCAGCGGAACCGGCAAACTGAAATCCAAAGGTGTGGTGACCGTAACCGATGCAGGTGGAAAAACCACGGATGTTGAAGCAGCACATATCATTCTCGCCACAGGAGCCCGTTCACGTGAGCTCGACAACCTGAAGCAGGACGGGAAGAAGATCATCGGATACAGGAAGGCAATGACGCTGGAAAAGCTTCCCGAATCCATGGTGGTGGTCGGATCCGGCGCCATCGGCAGTGAATTTGCCAATTTCTATGCTTCGATGGGCACAAAGGTTACACTGGTGGAATTCCTGCCCAATGTGGTTCCCGTTGAGGATGAAGAGGTTTCAAAACAGCTGGAGCGCTCCTTCAAGAAAATGGGAATGAAGGTAATGACCTCCTCCACTGTTGAGAAAGTGGATACTTCCGGGAAGAAATGTATCGTCACCATCAAGACCAAAAAGGGAGAGGAGACCGTGGAGGCCGATATCGTTCTCTCAGCTGTGGGAATCACGCCAAACATTGAAAACATCGGGATCGAGGAACTTGGAATCGAAACAGACAAGGGGAAGGTGAAGGTAGACGAATACTACAGGACCAGCGTGGAAGGCATCTATGCCATCGGCGATATCGTCGCCGGACCTGCGCTTGCACATGTGGCATCTGCTGAAGGGATTACCTGCGTGGAGAAGATCGCAGGGCATCATCCGCAGCCGGTGGACTACGGGAATATCCCGGGATGTACCTACACCAGTCCGGAGGTAGCCTCCGTGGGAATGACAGAGAAGGCAGCAAAAGAAGCGGGTTATCAAGTCAAAGTAGGCAAGTTTCCCTTCACTGCTTCGGGAAAAGCTGCTGCGGCAGGTGCCAAGGAGGGATTCGTGAAACTTATCTTCGATGAAAAATACGGTGAACTGCTGGGAGCCCACCTGATCGGGGCCAATGTGACAGAAATGATCGCAGAACTGGTGGTGGCCAAAAAGCTTGAAACCACGGGTGAAGAGATCATTAAATCAGTCCACCCGCACCCGACCATGTCAGAAGCCGTGATGGAGGCCGCCGCTGCTGCATACGACGAGGTTATTCACATATAAATCACTCGTAGTCTGGAGCCCCGAGTTTCCCGGCGAACATGATGGCATTGCTGGAATTTTCTGTGATGGTAAACAGGAACGGGCGGTCGAACCGGATCACAACCGGTCCTGAGGGACCCACCGAGGTGGTTTCGAACACAATCGCAGTTACAGCTGCAGCTTCTGTACCTTCCTCATTGACATCAATGTAGGTTTTGTGAATCACCTCCGAGATGAGCAGATCGATATCACTGATCCCCGAAAAGTCGGCTTCTCCTGTGAATGCAATGCCCAGTCCCATGCTTTTCAGGTCCTGACCGATGGAGCGCTCATATTCGAACTTGAATTTCGGCATGGTAACCTGCACATCGTCGTGTTCTTCAAAGGCTTCCAGCCAGCTGTTCCAGGTGGCGCCATCCAACTTCCCGATGAGTTCATTTACGTTGCTTCCATAGGCGGGAAGGAACAGGCGCATGCTGAACTTTCCATTCTTGTATGGCAGTTCCACTGCAGTGAAATCATCCGTGACAGCATAGTTGAATGTTGCTTCAGTGGTCATCATCTCCACCTCCCCGTACTGCTCCTGGTCCCCGTTATAGAACATTTCCATGGCTGTCTCGTCGGGATCGAACTCCGTTTCCCACAAGCAATTGAAATAGAGTGCATTAATCAGGACCATCATCGCTTCGGGAGATAGTTCATTGATGATGTTTTCAATCTTGTCATGGGTTTTGTCTGCCACCCACTTGTTAATGGTTTCCACTGCTTTTGGACTTGAGAAATCGAGCTCCTCCACTTCGGCACCGAAATAGGTCTGGTTCAGTTCTATGAATGCATCATAGACCGGGAATTCGTTCCGGTACCAGATGGAATTCGCGATTTCAAGCAGGTTGCCCTTGCTGTTGGTGACCAGCGTATTGATGAGGTCGCGGGTGATTTCATTGACTTCATCGCGTGTAAGGCCTTCGTAGTTCAGTACATTGTCGAATGCCTCCTTTGTGGTTCCCCCGGCTCCATTGTAGGCCATACCCAGGGCAAGGCTGACTGAGGTGGGTGACATCATCATGTTGGGTGACTGTTCCCGGGCATTGATCACCCTGAACAGCTCAAGCCCAAAATCGTTATTGGTGTCAATTACTTCTGCAGATTTCTTGTTGTAATCAAATACCGGATCGTCTTCGCCAAACCATTCGCAGCCCCAGCAAAGGATTCCGGTAAGCAGGAAGATCATTGTTTTTTTCATCGCAAGATATTTTTTGTTAAAGTATTGTGATTGCCTGTGCTTGTATCATCATGATGAAAAAGCAGGGGAGAGGGTTGCGCGGGGGTACACGCAACCTTTTACTTTGCTCCTGCATCCTGATTCAAAGCTTGTAAAAGTAACGAAAAGCGAATGTTCCTGCCAGTGATCAGCTTTCGGTCAGTAACGGAAGAGGTACACAGAGGGCATAATTTTTGAAGGTTCTTTGTGAATTCGCTTAACTTTACAAACGGAGGAAAAACTGATTGTCAGTTCAACTGGACATACTGATCGAAGGCTGTAGAAAAGGAGATCCTGTCAGCCAGGAGCAACTGTACAGGCAGTTCAGTGCTGCCATGTACGGTCTGTGCCTGCAATACGCATCATCGGTGGAGGATGCTCAGGACATCCTGCAGGACGGATTCATCAAGGTGTTCAGTAAGATCAGCCAGGTGCATGATCCGAAGGCATTCCCCGGATGGATCAGGAGGGTAATGATCAACACGGCACTGGAGCGATACAGGAGCCAGGTGGCGTTGCAGCGGGTGGATGAAGCCCGGGAGCAATGGAATGACCTGGTAACGGACGAGGTACTGGAGTCCATCAATGCCCAGGCACTGGTGGAGATGATCAGGGAGCTGACACCCAAATACAGGATGGTGTTTAACCTTTATGCGATCGAGGGGTACAATCATAAGGAAATCGGGGCGATGCTGGGGATTTCAGAAGGCACGTCCAAATCCAACCTCTCCAGGGCCAGGGCCATATTACAGGAAAAAGTAAAACGGGTTTACGGGAAGATACATAGCAGATGAGCAGCAAGCAAAACATAACACGCGGAGGATTATCCGGCAAGATGGGCGGCTACCAGCCTGTCCCGCCACAATCTGTATGGGAAGGGGTGGCCTCGGCCATGCACGGGAGGCGTTCCAGCAGGAAGCTGTTCATCTTACTCGGAGCAGCTGCCGGACTGGCACTGGCCATCACAGTGGGTATTACACTGCTGTCTGATGCCGGACAACCCGGGATCGTCATGCACGAGGAGGTCCTGAAAAACCAACCTGATGCATCGGGCCCCGATGAAATTGCTGATGTGGATGCAGGATCTGCAGCCGGGACACCAGAGTCACCCGCTTCCGGGACTTCACCCGGGACACCAGGGCAGGCTGATCCCCAGGCAGGACCTGCAGCCGGGACACCAGGGCCACCCTCTTCCGGGACTTCAGCCGGGACGCCGGAGCTGATTGATCCCCCGGCAGGACCTGCAACCCTGACACCGGAGTCACCCGCTGCAGGACCAGCTTCCAGTTCCAAAAGACCGTCTTCGCGCCTCGAAGAAAAGGTAATCGTTGCCCTCCGGGAAGTCAGGGAGGAGCAGCAGGCCGAAGATGGGGCGAACAGGGAGCAGTTTGCGCAGGAAACTGACCAGTCAGGAGCTGATCTTCAGGAAGCCGGGCGCAGGAAAGAAGCGGAAGACAACCATATTGCCGGAGGAACGGATCAATTGCAGCCGGGGGAAGATAACACAAATCCGGGAGTGGTGAATGAAGACAGCCTGGTGAGGTTGCTGCAGGGCGACATTGCTTCAGACCAGGCAAATGTAAACCTGGAGACGGATCATCCGGAAAAGGAAATGCGCAAAAAAGGAAAATGGCAGCTCGGCGCCATCCTGTCGCCACTCATCAGCTACCGCGACGTGGCATCTGTGGATGCAGCGCAGAATGTGGCAGTCAATCATTCGGAATCGGCCAGGCTCACCTATGCAGGAGGAATCCAGGTCAGCTACCTGCCTACCGAGAGGCTGACCATTCAGACCGGGGTCCAATACAACAGGATGGGAGTCAACATAGGTGATTACAGCAGTTTCAAGAGCGGCTGGTTTCAGTCAGAAATGGACATGGTAGCCGTTCCAAACAGGTCGGAGAGCGTGGTGAGTATTTCCAATTCCATGGGAACGGTGATCTCCGTCGATAACGACCTGTTCGTGAACAGTTACGCAGGCGCCGGGACCCTCACCGATTATCATACGCTGACCCCCGAAGAGATGGTTCTTGCAGATGGCTCCGTGGAAAGCTTTTCGCAAACTTTCGAATACCTGGAGATTCCCTTCAATGTGAGGTACAAGGTGCTCGACAGGACCTTTGATCTGCAACTGATGGGAGGTATCAGTACCAACCTGCTGGTGAACAATTCGGTTGCTGCAATCTCCGGTGAGGAGGTGACCACCATCGGCGAAATGCAGGATATCAGGACATTCAATTATTCCGGGAATGCGGGCGTGGGCGTGGTTTACGATGTGTTTGAAAACTTCAGCCTGAGTATTGAGCCCCGCTTCAGGTATTACCTTAACTCCATCAACACCGCCAATCTTCCCGTAACACGGCCCTACAGCTTCGGTTTTTACACAGGCGTGAATTACAGGTTTTAGCAAAGGAGCCAAAACTTCATGACCTTCCGCGTGTTAATACTTTGAAACCAGCAAATGATACACTATTTTTGCAGTTCAGAAAATCAGCGGAGGAGTTTATGAAAGAAAAGGAAAACAGGGGACAGGGAAACAGCAGGTTATGGGTCATTCCATTGATCATCGTGGCGTCAGTGATCGCTGTTTTTTCCATTGATAAAATTGGTTTCGGGGGTGTTGCCGACAACGATCCGGTGGAACCTGAAGAGAAGTCGTATTATGCCATTTTCCCATTTGAGGTGCCTGGACAGATTACTTTTGCAGGCGAACAGGTGCCGCTGGGATACTTCGATGTTTATGAATCGCTTGACAGGGAGCTCTTGTCGAATACCTTTTTTCATTCGCAGACCATTCGGATGATCAAAATGGCCAACCGGTATTTTCCGCAGATTGAGCCGATTCTTGCTTCAGAGGGTATTCCGGAGGATTTTAAATACCTTGCTATTGCAGAGAGCAACCTGTCCAACGCTGTTTCCCCGGCAGGGGCAGTGGGATTCTGGCAGCTTCTCAAGGGAACAGGTCATGATTACGGACTGGAAATCAACAGCGAGGTGGATGAGAGGTACCACCTGGAAAAATCCACGGTGGTGGCCTGCAGGTACATCCGGGAATCCTATGAAAAATACCTGAACTGGACCATGGCTGCGGCATCATACAATGCCGGGAGGAGAGGGATCGACCGACAGCTGGACCGTCAGAAGGAAACAGATTATTATGACCTGTTGCTCAACGAGGAGACTGCCCGTTATATCTTCCGCATCCTGGCTATTAAACTGATCATGGAAGATCCTGCAGCCTATGGTTTCCATCTTTCAAATCAGGACCTGTACCAGCCGATTGTTTACGATGTGGTTGCTGTTGATGGTCCCGTGACCGATTTTGCCGATTTTGCGAAACAGCACAATACAAATTACAAGATGCTGAAGTTTCTGAATCCCTGGCTGAGAGACAACAACCTTACCAACAGCCAGGGAAAAACCTATGAGATACGGGTTCCGAAACCACATGCCAGGGAAATGAGATAGACCATAAGCAACGTGTTTTTTTTATCACCGGTTGCAGGGACCGCCCGTTACCAGAAATGATTACATGCAGGAGAACAAGAAATACATCCATGTTTACGGTGCCCGTGAACACAACCTGAAAAATATTGATGTGGCCATTCCGCGCAATGAGCTCACAGTGGTTACAGGACTCAGTGGAAGCGGGAAGTCTTCGCTGGCATTTGATACCATCTATGCCGAGGGTCAGCGCCGTTACGTGGAGACCATGAGTGCTTATGCCCGGCAGTTCCTGGGTAACCTGGAACGGCCCGATGTGGACCGTATCACCGGACTCAGTCCCGTGATCTCAATTGAGCAGAAGACCACCAACAGGAATCCCAGGTCCACGGTGGGCACCATTACCGAGGTCTACGATTTCCTCAGGCTGCTCTATGCACGTGCGGCAGATGCCTATTCCTATGTGACCGGGGAGAAGATGGTTAAATACACCCTGCAGCAGGTCCTGGATCTGATCAGGGAACAGTTTGCCGGGAAAAAGATTTATGTACTTGCTCCTGTGGTCAAGGGCAGGAAGGGACACTACCGGGAACTCTTTGAACAGATCAGGAAGCGGGGGTATCTCTATGCCAGGATCGACGGGGAGGTTCGTGAGGTGGAGCCCGGTATGCGCATCGACCGGTACAAGGTTCATGATATCGAGATTGTGATCGACAGGATACAGGTAAAGGAAGAAGCCGATAAGCGGCTGAAGGATTCTGTTTCAGTGGCCATGCGCGAAGGAAAGGGAATCACCATGATCCTGGAAAAGGACGCATCCGCGCCCCGGTACTTCTCCAGTATGCTGATGTGTCCCACGAGCGGTATTTCCTATAATGAGCCAGCCCCTCACAGTTTTTCGTTCAATTCGCCCCAGGGTGCCTGTCCGCGCTGCAACGGGCTCGGGAGGGTGAACGATGTGGATGTGGACAAGCTGATTCCAGACAGGACGAAAAGCATTCGCCAGGGGGCCATCCTTCCAATCGGAAAATACAGGAATGCACTTATTTTCTGGCAGATAGAGGCGATCGCAAAAAAGCACAGATTTACGCTGGACACGCAGGTGGAAGACATTCCTGATGAGGCGATCAACACGATCCTGTTTGGTTCAGAGGAGCCATTGAAACTTGAGAATACACCGCTGGGGACCTCTTCCAATTATTTCCTGAGTTTTGAGGGAGTAATCAATTTCGTGAATCACCAGGTAAGCGATGTGACATCGGGGAAGAAGCAAAAGCAGGCGAAGCAGTTTATCCGCAAGATTCCATGTCCGGAGTGCGGAGGAAGCAGGTTGAAAAAGGAAATGCTCCATTTCAGGATCAATGAGAAAAATATTTCAGAGCTGGCTTCGATGGATATAGAGGACCTGTACAATTGGTTCGAAGGGCTCGAGGTAAAGCTTTCTGACCGGCAGCAGGAAATTGCCAGGGAGGTGTTGAAGGAGATTCGTTCCCGGCTCATCTTCCTGCTGGATGTGGGACTGGGCTACCTGTCGCTGGACCGCACTTCCCGAAGTCTTTCCGGGGGTGAGAGTCAGCGGATCCGCCTGGCCACGCAAATCGGTTCGCGACTTGTCAATGTGCTGTATATCCTGGATGAGCCGAGCATCGGTCTGCACCAGCGGGATAACATGAAGCTGATCGGTTCCCTCAAGAAGCTGAGGGACCAGGGCAACTCGGTGATCGTGGTGGAACACGATAAGGAGATGATGCAGGCAGCGGATCATATTCTTGACCTTGGTCCGGGCGCAGGGAGGCACGGAGGTTTCGTCGTGGCAGACGGATCCCCGGCGGTGATCAGGACGATGGATTCCCTCACGGCTGCCTACCTGACCGGAATGCAAGCCATCCCGTTGCCACCGGCAAGACGGAAAAGCAATGGAAAAACCCTTGTCCTCAGGGGAGCGACAGGCAACAACCTGAAAAATGTGGATGCGGAATTCCCTTTGGGGACCTTTATCTGTATCACCGGAGTAAGCGGCAGTGGAAAATCGACGCTGGTCAATGACACGCTGCACCCGATCCTGAGCAACAAATTGCACAGGTCCAGCAGGGAACCCCTGGCATACAGGTCGCTTGAGGGGCTGGAGTTCATCGACAAAGTGATCGAGGTGGACCAGTCACCCCTGGGTCGCACGCCACGGTCCAACCCTGCCACCTATACCAATGTCTTTGGAGACATCCGCAAGTTGTTTGAGCAGACGCCCGATGCGAAGATCAGGGGATTCAAGGCCGGCAGGTTTTCGTTCAATGTTGCGGGCGGCAGGTGTGAAACATGTATGGGTGCCGGTGTGCAGACCATTGAAATGAATTTTCTTCCTGATGTTTACGTGCAATGCAAGTCCTGCCACGGGAAACGATACAACAGGGAGACCCTGGAAGTACAATACAAGGGGAAGAACATCAACGAAGTGCTGAAGATGACCATCAACCAGGCACTGGAGTTTTTTGGAAGCATTCCGAATATCAGCAGAAAGCTGAAAACCCTGCAGGATGTGGGACTCGGGTACATCCGTCTGGGACAGCCCTCCACAACGCTTTCGGGAGGCGAATCACAACGGGTGAAGCTGTCTGCTGAACTGGCAAAAAAAGATACCGGGCAGACCCTCTATATCCTCGATGAACCCACTACTGGTTTGCATTTCGACGATGTACGTGTTCTGCTTGAAGTGATCGGTCGGCTCGTGCAAAAGGGCAATACCGTGATCATGATCGAGCATAATATGGATGTCATCAAGGTGGCAGACTTCATTATCGACATGGGAAAAGAAGGGGGTATCGGCGGCGGTGAAATCATAGCCAGGGGAACACCGGAGGAGGTGGCATGTATTGCTGAAAGCTATACAGGTCAGTGCCTGAAAGAAGAACTGGGAATCAGCGCCAGCTAAAAAATCTCATGTTCAGCATACTTTTATTATATTGCTGACATTCTTTTTCTCCATGGGGCAACAGGTCCCCTGCAGAATGGGACTATTTAAAGCGATTGTATATCAAGTAATTAAATAAAGAATTTGTATAGATGAACTCTAGTGAAGAAAAAATTAAAAAGGCGTTCAGTGAAAAAAACTGGAATGAAATCAAGGCTTCCGACAGTTGGCAGATCTTCAAGATCATGGCCGAATTTGTTGAGGGTTTTGAAAAACTAAGTTCCATCGGCCCTTGTGTTTCCATATTTGGTTCGGCACGGACCAGGGAGGACAATGCCTACTACCAGCTTGCCGTGGATATTGCCTACAAACTGACCCTGAGTGGTTATGGTGTGATCACCGGGGGTGGTCCGGGGATCATGGAGGCCGCCAACAGGGGAGCCAGGAAAGGAAACGGCAAAAGCGTGGGGATCAATATACAGCTGCCTTTTGAACAGTTTTCCAACCAGTATATTGATCATGATAAACTGATTACATTCAAGCATTTCTTTGTTCGGAAGGTGATGTTCCAGAAGTATGCACAGGGATTTATCGTACTCCCGGGAGGATTCGGAACGTTTGATGAATTCTTTGAGTCGGCAACCCTCATTCAGACGGGCAAGATCGGGCGTTTCCCGATCGTACTTGTGGGCAAGGAGTACTGGAAGGGGCTGATTGACTGGATCGAGGATAAGGTAATGGAAGAACAAAAGAACATCAGTCCGGAAGATACCCATTTGTTCACGCTGGTTGATACATCAGATGAAGCTGTTGAAGTAATCAATGATTTCTACAGCAAGTATTTGCTGAGCCCGAACTTCTGACCTGGTGGTTGATTGCTGTTAGTAACTA
>Ga0180435_10001992_pt1 | contig 20970 bp, 14 predicted proteins | sample SS_ome_3_FD_132467 | JGI IMG/M metagenome (GOLD analysis project Ga0180435, IMG submission 132467) | Hypersaline lake sediment archaeal communities from the Salton Sea, California, USA - SS_3_S_1 metaG | ecosystem: Environmental > Aquatic > Non-marine Saline and Alkaline > Hypersaline >...
ACTGGACTCAAAGACCTCCGAAAGACGGTCGTAGCCGTCCTGACCTTCCTGCTGGAGGGTTTCGTTCTCCGGTTTTTGTTGCGTTTCGCTCATGCGCTATCTCGGGTTCATCGACGGGTAGAAACATACCACAACGACTCAGCAGATACACTGATATGGATTATCAGTAGCTTAGCAAAGTTTCCTGAAAATCACTTTTAATCATTGTAGTAATTTCCCCAAGCGTGGGTCCTTTGCCTCGGAAAGCAAATCCACAATTTGCTCGAGTTGCTCCCGATCACCATTTGCCTTGAAACGCACGCCTGCCTCCAAATACGCATCCAATGCATCTTCCGGGCGACCCATCGACTGGTAAAGATTTCCTAGTTCCCCAAAACCGTTGGCATCCTCAGGCTTTAGCGACAGATAACGCAGATACATCATTTCGGCTTTTTCCAGCGAACCCTCCCAGAAGGCCATCCGCGCCTGCTGCAAAAGTCCAGCAGGATCGATCGTATCCACAGGAACCTCGGGCTCTCCACGCTCGGCACGCTTTGCCTTCTTGACCAGATCGACAGGCACAAACTGTTGGTGGTCACTGGAGACTGGCTCGGTGGGGCGAAAAACCGAATCGGCCTCTGCGGCGGAAACTTCGGCATCCGTGCTGGAAACCACTGGTTCCGATTCAGACTCCGGCGCAAGCGCCGGCTCTGGCTGGGTCTCCGTGGCCACCTCCTGGCTCGGCGCCGGGGTATCTGAGACTCCCTGCTCCGGCACGACGGGGGGCTGCACACCCTCATCTACTGGCGACCAACCCAAAAGCGGCGCCTGCCCTATAACCGCGATCGCCAGAAAAAGACTGAAAACAAGCGCTACCAGATGCGTCAGAATCCAGTCGAAAAACGACGAGATAAAATTGGACATCGGTGTGTTACCTTCGGATCGTGTCCGCCCTGTGTCGACACTCAGGACAGCAGTTCTGGGTACAGGACTGCCGCGAGTGCATTCCATTCTGCCGCCGCTTTGCTGCGCGGCTCTTGCTCGAAAACGGCCAAACCTTCACTGAAAGAACGTCGGTAGATAGTGCGTTGCGCCAGACGTGGCTTGAGAAACTGGATACCCTGAAGTGACACCAAAGCAGCTGCTGCCTCGTCAGATTCGCGCACGGCACGATGGGTATCTGCACGGTTGATAAAACCCTGAACGTTGACTTTCCGGTCGCCAGTCTGCGCAGCCAAAAAACGTAAAAATCGCTGGGTTGACCAAATATCTGCCTGGCTCGGCGGCACCGGCACAAGAACGCGATCGGCCTTCGACAAAGACAGCTTCATGTTGTCCATTGACGCCGTGCCAATATCAACCAGCACGTGGTCGTAACCGGCCAGGCCTTCACGCCCTGCAGCCAACTTGTCCGTCTTCAGTTGGTCGACTCCCGGCTTGTAGCCCTCTTCCGATCGCACCAACAGAACATCACTCAACGTTGCCTGGGGATCAGCATCGATAACCGCCACGCGGACGCCCGCCATGGCCAGCCAAATCGCCAGGTTGAAGGTGATCGTACTCTTGCCCGAGCCTCCTTTAAGGCTACCGACAACCGTGATCATCCCTTCAGCCTCAGCACAACAAATCAGCAGCCGGGACAGCCGGCAAGGGAAGAGGCCTGATTAAAACTCGGCGGTGGAGCCGGGGCGTACATTGGCGGGCGGGCGGGCATGTACATCGGAGGCTGCCACCCCCATGCCGGGGCTGGCGGAGGCGGAAGCATGGGCTGGAACCTGCCATAAGGCAATGCGTAGTGTGGTGCAGGCACATAAGGCATCGCATACGGGTTGAAGCCGGCTGCGATCGGTGCCGGCATTAAATATGGCTGGGCCATGTAGGGGTTCGGGTACCCGGTCCGCGGCGCATACGGCTGCGGCATAGGGTAAGGGTTAGGCGCGGGCTGAGGGGCTGAAACATAGGTGTTTCCGGTATTAGCCGGCACTTGAGTGGGCGCTGCCTGGTATGCCTGAACCGGGCGCCAGGCACTCTGGCCAAATCCGGTGGGTGCCGCGGCTGAAAGATTGTTCTCGGCCACCCCGGCAACGGGACGCCAGGCACCACCTATGCCTCTGTTACTGCGCGGAGGAACGTGACGGACGTACCGGCGCTGCTGAGGCGCTTGGTGACGACGGTACTGTGTGGGTGCCGGACGCCAGGAATACTGTCGGGCAAAAGCAGGGCGCTGTGGAGCAGCCGGGCGTGCGGGCGGTGGCGGCATAATCGGCGCACTCAATTGCGGCAAAGCCTGTGGTTGGCGTAACTGTTTGACCGGGCGAAAACGCGCATGTGCCGCACGCTGCAACCGGGCGTCGACTGAGTGCGCCGCTGGAGAGACGGAATTGACAGGCCGCCACTGGCCACCAAGGGCAAAGGCACTCTGTACCGGAATGGCCAACAAGGCGGAAGTCAAAAGGCCATATTTCATCCAACGCTGAAATACCATCTCGGCGATCTCTCTTTTCATATTATCAAGGGACAAGCAGGAACTCCGGCCATAAACGCAATATATACGTCAATTTTCATGTGTCAATCACAACATATTGTGGAAAACCCTGTGGAAAACTACTGAGTAATTGTGAAAAAGCAGAGGATAAATGGCTAAAACTGTGATGTTTCAAGTGCTTACAGCCCATCCGTCGGCACCGCAAAGCACCACAACATATCGTGGGCACGTGTCGGTTTTTTTACCCACTATGCGTACTTGGCAAAAAGACAATTTGGCGTCTGGCTGGTACCAGCGCTGATACCGATCTGTTATCAGTACTGCCAGTAAGGGGCCATCGGCATCGGTGGTGGCAAATAGGGCATCACCGGATATGGCATCGTGGCGTATGGCATGGCCGGTGCTCGCGGCTGCGTCGCTACTGGCTCCTGCCGCTCATACAACTCTTCGTAGGTCCTGCGCGGTGCTGCCGGCTTGATCGGACGAAACTGGGCATGCTGATCACTATCCATGTCCAGCACGATTTCAGGCTGCTGAACCGGTTCATCAAAACGATGATCAGGACGGAACTGACTTGCCAGTTCGCCCCCACGTTTCAACGGACGGGCACTACGTACCCATCGCCCATGCGGTTGAGGCAAATGTTGATAACGACCGTATTGCTGAACACGCGTAACCGGCTCGACAGGTCTCCAGCGATATCCGGAAGTCGTGCGCGGCGCTTGTGGAACCGGTCGCCAAGAATACTGACGCACCTGATGAACCGGGTAAAACCCATTGCCATACCCTGCTTCCACCTGTTTCGTCAGGGGGAGCAACAGCGTCAGGCTACCGAACAAGGCAACCGAAGCTGCTGACAATGAGTTTCGTGCAATCACGATGGTGTGAACCCCGTCCACAATTCTCATTAGTCATGCTAGCAGTTTAGCGATGGATTCGCACTCCGGAATACCACCCAGATGGGGATCAACCTCAGCTGAGGCCGTCGTCACTCATGTTATCGAGGGTTTTCAAACGTATACCCCTTCGAGACGAGGTCTTCTTTGCGCCCTGCCCTTCCGGGCGCTTAGACGGAGGCGGTGACTTGGGCGAGGCTTTTTTCTTGGCCACGACCTCCTTTTTCGTGGCCTTGACGGTCTCTTTGCTTACAGTGCTCTTTTTGGCCACCGCTTTTTTCACCGTGGCTTTCTTACTCGCTACCTTTTTGGCAGGCGCTTTATTTGCTGCCGCCTTCTTGGCAGCCGTGCGCTGCACCGCCTTCTTGGAAACCACTGCTTTCTTGGAAGTGCGCGCCACAGCTTTTTTCGCCTCGCTAGGCACCTCATCAGACTCTCTCGTTTCCGCAACGGGTCGAGTAGCTTCCGTCCGCGGCTGCGCCTCTACAGGAGCTTTGATGTCTTCCTCTTTTGTAGATTCGCTCGGCGTCTCCAAGGGCTGCTCATCCGGGTACTTGGCACGCACAACAGGCTTTGGCTCATGAGGCGCCGGTTTGGGTTCTGACTCCGCACTCTCCCTCCCTGCCGGGGATGGTTCAGCTTTCGCCAAAGCATCCTCTTTGGCCTTCGCGCGACGCCGCCGGTATTCGTTTACCCAGCCAACCAGGGCAAGCACCGCCATGAAAACACTGATTAACACTCCGGCGACCAGGGCCCAGGCGCGAACCCACAGAGGCTGTCCTCCCACCGGCTTTTCGCGCTCCACCTGCGGGTTGGTCTGCTGCGGCAGCGCCTTCTGCTGTTCACAGTCGACACCCGCAACCTGGCACAAAGCCCCCGCGGCCGAAACACAGCCCAGCGGAATCACCACCAGGGTCAGGATGGTGGATACCAACACCCCGGACGCCAGGGAAATCGCCATGCCCTGGAAGATCGGGTCGAAAAAGATGACGGACGAACCCGCCACCAGCGCCAACGCAGTAATCAGGATTGGACGCGTCCGGGTCTTACAGGCGCCGATGACCGCGTCCACCACGTTGGCACCTTCCTGCAGTTGATGTACCGAAAAATCGACCAGCAGGATGGAATTACGCACGATGATGCCAGCCAGGGCAATCCAACCGATCATGGAGGTTGCCGTGAACTCTCCGCCCCACCCCATCTGGAAGAACAGTGCATGCGCCGGGATGATACCCAGCAAGGTCAGGGGGATAGGCGCCATGATCAGCGCTGGGATACGGAAGTTTCCGAACTCCCACACGACCAGGATATAGATCAGGATCAGGGCCGCGCCGAAGGCAATACCCATGTCACGGAAGGTCTCGTAGGTGACCGTCCATTCACCGGCCCACTCGATCGCGGACTTGGTGTCGTCAGGCGGCGCAGCGGTCCAATAGATGTTATCGCACAGGTGGTTACCGTCCGGTGTCTCGCAACCAAGTTCCTGCAACTTGTCCTGTACCTGGAGCATGCCGTAGACAGGCGCCGCCAAGCGCCCACCTACATCCGCAACCACGTACTCAACCGGGCGCAGATCCTTGTGGTAGATGATGTGGTCCTCGACACGACGCTCAAAGACGCCCAACTCGCGTAGGGGCACGCTGGTACCGGCCGGCGATGCCACCAGGATGTCACCAAGGCGCGAGACATTCGAGCGCTCGGCCAGCGGGATCTGCACCACGATATTGATCGGTTCGTGACCAGCGCGCTGTTTTACGTCTCCCAGTACGAAACCACCCAACGCCATCGCCAGCTCGCGGTTGATCGCCTCGACCGAGATGCCACGGCGCTGCGCCTTTTCGTAATCGATCTCGAAATGCCAGTAATCGTAGGGCTCACGCATGTAATTGTCGACATCGACCAGGCTCTCGGTCTGGCCGAACATCTCTGTCAGATCAGCGGCCACGATACGGCGGGTCTCAGGGTCGGGACCATGCACCTCGGCAACCACAGACTGCAATACTGGCGGCCCCGGCGGCATCTCTACGACCGAGTAACGTGCCGCCGAACCTGCGACCAGTTCAGCCACTTGGGCACGCGCATCCACCGCCATTTCATGACTGGATCTCGATCGATCGCCTTTGTCGAGCAGGTTCAGCTGAATCTCCGCCTGCCACGGTTGCTGACGCAGGTAGTAATGACGAACCATCCCGTTGAAATCGAACGGGCGGGCAGTACCAACGTAGATCTGCGCATCGACCACTTCCGGCATGCGTCGCAGCTTGTCGGCAATACGGTGCGCCATGTTGCCGGTAACCGCCAGCGCCGTGCCCTCCGGCATATCCAGCACCACCGAGAACTCGGGTTTGTTGTCCAGCGGCAGCATTTTTACTGCCACCCATTTGAAGTAAAAGAAGGAGCACATCACCAGGAACACGCCCCACATCGCCAGCTTGAACAAGCGCGCCTTGCGTCGATCCGTGATCATGGGCATCAGGATGCGACGGTACAGCCCTTCCATTTGTTCCGCTTCGCGGTGCTCGCGCTTTTCCGCCGTCTCGAGGTAATGCATCGTCGGACGGAACCAACCATGAATGGCAAACCAAGGCGTGAAAACGAATGCCGCAAACAGCGAGATCATCATGGCCACGGAGCCAAGTACGGGTATCGGCAGCATGTAAGGCCCCATCATGCCGGACACGAAGCCCATTGGCAGCAGGGCTCCAATCACCGTAAAAGTCGCCAGGATGGTTGGGTTACCCACCTCGCGCACCGCATCGACCGCGGTGTCCATGTCGGTCTTGTTGGCTTCCAACCAGCGGCGATAAATATTCTCGACCACCACGATGGCGTCATCCACCAGGATGCCTATTGAGAAAATCAACGCGAAAAGAGATACCCGGTCGATGGTGAAACCCATCAACCAGGCTGCGAGGATCGTGAACAGCAGCACAACCGGGATAACGAATAACACCACCAGCGCCGGCTTAAGCGCACGAAACGCCCCCCACACCAAAAGGAATACGAAACCAGTAGCGATCGCCAGTTTCAGCAGCAGCGAATCGACCTTGTCGTCGGCACTTTTTCCATAGTCACGGGTGATACTGACTTCAACGTCATTGGGGATCAGACGCCCTTTCAGGTTTTCGACCCGATCGATAATCTTTCTCGCGACTTCTGCGCCGTTCGTACCCTTCTTCTTGGCGACCGCGATGGTTACCGCTGGCACAGCAACCGCACGGTCAGGCATCTCGTTGGCAGCACCGGTGTAGTACGCGACGGTGCGCTTGGCATCTTCCGGGCCCTGGCGCACATCCGCGACATCGTGCACATACACGGGCACACCGTTATGGCTGCCCACCTGCAACTGATTGATATCGTCGACAGTCTGCAGGAAGGAACCCGAGACCACCATCAGGTGAGCCCCCCCGGTTTCAACGCCGCCCATCTGTTGTTCCACGTTGGCGCCCTGAATCGCCTGGGCCACCTGGCCGACGCTCAGACCATAGCCGGCAAGACGTTCCGGGAAGACCTCGACGATCACCTGTTCAGCGCGACCACCGACCACGAAGCTGTTGCCGGTATCGGCAATTTCCTTGATGTGCTGCAGCACCGACTGAGCCAAGCGTCGCAGCTGGGAATCATCTACGTCCGGTACGCCATCACCGTTGTAGTCCTTCTCTGACCACAGGGTGATATTGACCACCGGCACGTCATCAATACTCTTGGCCTTAACCAGCGGAAGCTGGACACCGGGGGGAATACGGTCACGGTTGGAGGCCAGCTTGTCGTTGACTTTGACCAGCGAGGACTCCATTTTCTCGCCGACGTCGAACTGAATAGTGACCACGCCCTGCCCGCGGAAAGACGCGGAGTACACATGCTCCACGCCCTCGATCTCGTACATGATCCGCTCCAGCGGCTGTACGGCAAGCGATGCAACCTGTTCAGCCTCGGCCCCTGGGTAGGCGACGAACAGGTCCACCATCGGAACCTCGATCTGCGGGTCTTCCTGACGTGGAGTGACCAGCAGCCCCATGATGCCAAGCGCCAGCATGGCCATGTATAGCAGCGGCGAGAGCGGCGACTTGATGAAGAAACGCGCAACATTGCCGGCGATACCGAGGTTCTTCTGCTCGGAGATTGCGCCTGATTCCCTGGGGTCAGCAGGTTTGCTATCAATATCACTCATGCTTCTTTGATCAAATCCGTTGGTGTGTCAGAGACACAAGGCCCGCTCGGCCAACATCTGCCAGCGGGCACACAAATACACCTTTAGTCGGCTTCGGGTTCAGCCGGCAAAGGCGGCGGAGTGAGAATGCCGGGCCCCGGGTTGGCATACACCATGTCACCCTCGGCAATACCCGACAATACGGTCGTCATGCCATTGGCCATGCGCTTGCCCTCGCGGATCATGCGCAGTTCGGCGATGCCATCCATGTTCTTGATGTAAACGATGGGCAGACTGCCGCGATAACGAATTGCGGTGGTCGGGATCGCGGGCAACTGTTTAAGACCAGCGCGCACGGAGGCATCCGGAATCAGTATCTTGGCGTACATGCCCGGTTTGGATACGCCCTGCGGAATATCGAACTTCACCTTGATGGTGTGACGCTGCACATCCGCCATCGGGTACACCTGCGCCACGCGAACATCCACCGGCTCGGCATGGTCATCGAAAGTGGCTGCAGCTTTCAGAATCATCATCGACTGCAGCCCTTGAGCCAGACGTGCCGGCACATCGACTTCAACCTGCAGCCAAGTGACGTCAGCAAACTTCATCAGCGGCTGGCCAGGTTGTACCGTGTCGCCCTCTTCCACGAACTTCTGCATCACAACGCCCTCGAACGGGGCAAGACTCTTGGCATCGCGCAGCTTGGCGTCGATGGCACGAATCTCTGACTGGGCACGCAGCATCGCGCTACGTGCCTGCTCGATACGGGTGCTGGAGGCAAAGAGATCGGCACTGCGCTCGGCATCACGATCACGGTCACCGAAGAACTCTTCAGCCGGGCGGGTAAACATCTGGTCGAACAGGTTGGGCATACCCATGCCGCCCATGGCGCTCTTGCTCTGGGGCGACCACAACTCACGAGAATACTGCACACCAGCGTTGCGGAGTTGCGCATCCGCCGAGCTCAGCTGTGCATAGGCAGCGCTGCGCTTGGCCAGCAGTTCGTCCTCCTCCAAAGCCACCAGGGTGGTGCCTTCTTCAAACCGGTCTCCTTCGATGCCCGCGAGAAACTTGATCCGTCCGGGCAGTTGGGCCGCCAGGGTTACCTCCCGAAACGGCACAACGCTGCCACCAATTGCCACCGTCGGATGCTCTGTGGAGGCCTCGACCACGAAGATATCGTCAGATCCTGGGGAATTAGCATGTCCCGGCGATACAGCGCCGAGCGCGACGAACAGTGTCGCGGCAAGAATTCTTCGCATTTGTGTTCCTGATCCCTCTGTACGCAGCAGCACTACAACTGCGTTTACCACAGATTTTTTGACTACGACGTGCCATCCGCCCCGGCTCGGTGCACCGTATCGGAAGTCGGCGTTTCCGATTTCACGCCTAGTATGAGTTAGATGACAATTATCCATCAGCAGGCTTCGCCAATGCAATTGACAGTTACCCTATATCGCGGCGGGCCGTAAACACTTCTTCAGAATTCCACCTTTTACTTAATTACGGATTTCCGAGTCCAAATACCTCTACCGTCAGGCAGTCCGGGCGCGCTACCATGCCGAAAAACGAGACCAAATGACGATGGAGTGAAAATGAGCAGCGCCGGTACCGTGATCGAACACCGACTGAAGCAACTGGAGACGCACCTGGAAGCCGAGAATCCCGTATTGCTCAACGCGGTACAGAGCTTCCGCAAGCTCGACCAGGCTGCCTACCGGATGGGCCTGTTGTCCGAAGATCATTCCTATGCCACGCAGATCCCCTGGTGGCCACTGATCTCGGTGCTCGGCACATTCTCTGCTGGCAAATCCACCTTCATCAACCACTACCTGGGACTGAAGCTGCAGCGCAGCGGCAACCAGGCGGTGGACGACAAATTCACCGTCATCAGCTTCAGCAACCAGCATGAATCGCATGCCCTGCCCGGCGTAGCCCTGGATTCGGACCCACGCTTCCCCTTCTACAAGATCAGCAGCGAGATCGAACGAGTCGCCACCGGCGAGGGTTCGCGAATCGACGCCTACCTGCAGCTGAAGACCTGTCCCAGCGAGACCCTGCGTGGCAAGATCCTGATCGACTCACCCGGGTTCGATGCTGACGCACAGCGCACTTCCACTCTCAAAATCACCGACCACATCATCGACCTGTCCGACCTGGTGCTGGTTTTCTTCGACGCACGCCACCCGGAACCGGGCGCCATGCGCGACACCCTCGACCACCTGGTTACCCGCACCATCAACCGCAGCGACTCGGGCAAGTTCCTGTACATTCTCAACCAGCTCGACACCACCGCGCGCGAAGACAATCCTGAAGAAGTCGTCGCCGCCTGGCAGCGCGCGCTGGGCGAGCGCGGCCTGACCGCCGGGCGTTTTTTCACCGTCTACAATGCCGAGGCGGCCAATCCGATTCCGGACGAAGCACTGCGCAACCGCTTCGAACGCAAGCGCGACGAAGACCTTGGCGACATACACGAGCGCATGCAGCAGGTTGAGGTCGAACGTGCCTACCGCATCGTCGGCACCCTGGAAAAAACCGCGCGCGACTTCGAGGAAAAAGCAGTACCGCTGCTACTGGACGTCATCCGCACCTGGCGCAAGCGCACCCTGATCGGCGACGCGCTGGCCTTCGTGGTGATCGTTGCTTTGTTCCTGACGGTCACCCTGCAACTCGACCAGTGGAACGGATTGAGCTACCAGGCCGGATGGTGGCAGAAGCTAAGCAGCACACCGCTGGGTATCTACCTGGCAGCATTGGGTGCTTACATCGGATGGCTTGGCGTGCACTTCAGCATTCGCCGCCTGGCCGCGAAATCGCTGTTATCGATAGCTCAAAAACTGGGTGAGAACGCCGGACTTCGCGGCAACCTCGCCAATGCCTTCCTGGCCAACACCAAGCCCTGGCGCAGCATCTTCAGCAAAAAACCCAAGGGCTGGGGACGACGCAACCGCAAGCTGATCGGCGCGGTGCTGGAGGATTCCGATCGCTACGTGCAAAACCTGAACGACAGCTTCACCAACCCCTCTGGCACCGAAGTACAGGCCGACATGCCCGTCGATCCACCCATCGAACTGCCCGAAGCGATAGGAAGCGATATTCGCCGCTGATGCGCATCGGCATCGACCTTGGCGGCACCAAGATCGAAGGTGTCACCCTGGAAGAAGATGGCGCGCTGAGTCAACGCCGGCGCATCGAAACACCACATGGTGACTATGCGGGCACCTTGGCCACCATTTCGAAACTGGTCGAACTGCTGGACCCGGGTGGCACCACGCCGGTAGGTATCGGCACCCCCGGCGCTCTCTCCCCCGCGACAGGCCTGCTGCGTAATTCCAACTCGGTTTGCCTCAATGGCCAACCGCTACGTGAAGACCTGGAAAAACAACTCGGGCGCCCGGTACGCATGGCCAACGACGCCGACTGCTTTGCACTTTCAGAGGCGACGGATGGCGCTGCGGCCGGTGCTCGCAGCGTCTTTGGCGTCATCATCGGCACCGGAACCGGCGGAGGCATCGTGCTCGATGGCAAGCTGCTCGCAGGCCCCAATGCCATTGCCGGAGAATGGGGCCACAATCCCCTCCCCTGGCCTCAGCCTGAAGAATTGCCTGGCCCTGCCTGTTACTGCGGCAAACACGGCTGTATCGAAACCTGGCTGTCCGGCCCCGGACTGAAACGGGACCATGCTGGCGGTCTCGAAGGGCCCCAGATCACAGCTGCAGCGGCAGCTGGCGACAGGAAATCGCAACAGGCATTGCAACGCTATTACGACCGCATGGCACGGGCTCTGGCCAGCATCATCAACGTTATCGACCCGGAGGTCATCGCCCTGGGCGGGGGCATGTCCAAAATCGAGTCGATTTACACTGAGGTACCCAAACGTCTGCCCCACTACGTCTTCTCCGACACGGTACTGACCCAACTGGTGCCACCGAAGCATGGAGATGCCAGTGGTGTCCGCGGCGCAGCCTGGTTATGGCCCTAGCGGGCCGGCCGTACTCAGAACCGGTAGCTCCAGCTCACCTCCAGGTCGTGCTGGGACATCTGCACAAACCCGGTCTGTGGCCCGGTAAGCGGGTTCGTCCCCCCGATCTTGTTGTTGAATGAGCGCGTGTAGGCCAGAGAAAGTGCATGCTTACCCATGCGATGAGTCAAACCCAGGCTGGCATGGGTCTTCGGTGTGGCCGGCGCAAGTATATTGAACAGTGCATTGCCCTTCTCAAACAAATCCGTGGCATGACTCACACCCGCACGGAACGTCCACACTGGCGAATACTCCCATTGCACCCCAACCTTGAGAATATTGATATCGTCCCAGCCAAATCCCATGCCATCATCAGCACCCAAAAGGGTTCCCGGCCCAGGTAACTGGTCGTTTGGATTGGACAGCGACTTCACCTCGCTGTACCAGATGCGCTGAAAATCAGCGACCAAGGTTACATCCGGCGTAGCCTTGTAAGCGAGACCGATCACCGCCGTCGGGGGCACGTCGAAATCGCCCTGCTCGGCAAACAGGCCGCTGTAATCGTCGAACGATGACATGTAAAGACGCGATTGGGCCGATGCCGCCAGACTCAGCGCATCAGAAATCTTCCCCAACCAGCCGATACGCACCCCCCCGCCCCAGGAATAATCGTAACCATTGTTGGTCACGTTCTCCGGACTTACCGACATGCCCCGAAACGGCTCGAGTCCCTCGGCCTTGAAACGCTGCACGGCGAGGATCGGCATCACTCCTACCGAGTGACGCTCATTGAGCTTGCGTGAATAAGTGAAACCGACGAAAAGTTGCGAAAAGTCCACGCCAGTGGGGGCAGTTGCGTCAAAGGGAGGGAAATTGCCCCAAACGGCCTGGTTGTAATCGGTGTTCATGCCACCGTTGGCGCCCACGGATATGCCAAATGAGCTCACCTCGTCGATGGGCTTGTTCCAGCCAATATGCGGTACCAGGAACAGATCGTTCTCGCTCTCGTAACTACCGGGAGTGATAGGAGCTGGAGTGACATCCGCATTGGCAGTAAATCCGCGTGGACTGGGCGAGAACAACCCGACTCCTGCATCGATGCGCTCGTCCAAGTGCACCATCCCCGCGGGGTTGGTTGCCGCCGCCAATGCATCCTGGGGCAAGGCGACGCCCGCACCGGCGAGTCCCTTGTTGGCAGTGCCGAACCCGGTAGGCGAATAACCGTTGGTTGCTCCCGCGGTTCCAACCAAGGAAATTCCTATAACGACCTCAAGGATCTTTTTTGCTGCTTTCATTACCGTACTTCCCACCTAAAACGACTGAAAAACCAGCCCATATCATCGGGCCACCATATTCTAAGGTACTTAAAGGCCTTAAAAAACAGTTAGATAAATCACTCACCGCTGGCGCGCACCTCACTTTTGACAGAAAATTGACAAAGTGTAAGGTTGACACTAACATTTGGTGTCACTTTTACACTTAGTTGAAATATGCGCGCACCCGAACAGACATTCAGCTATCGCTATCCGCACCCGGCGGTGACCACCGACGTGGTGGTATTCACCATTCGCGAGCAGCGCCTGCACCTGCTGCTGATCCAGCGCGCCAACCCTCCGTTCCAGGGTCAGTGGGCCCTGCCGGGTGGCTTCCTGGACATCGACGAGGACATCGATGCCTGCGCCGCGCGCGAACTGGCCGAAGAAACCGGTCTGAGCGACCTCTACCTGGAACAGCTGTATACATTCGGAACTCCCAGGCGCGACCCGCGCGAACGGGTGATTAGCGTCGCCTACTATGCGCTGGTTTCGAACGACCGCATCCCCGAGCCTGTCGCCTCCAGTGATGCTGCGGCCGTGGCCTGGTTCCCGTTCGACGCACTGCCAGACACCGCCTTCGACCACGCTGCCATCATCGCCAAGGCGCACGAGCGACTGGTGGCCAAGCTCGACTATTCCTCTATCGCCCTGCAGTTCATGCCCGAGCATTTCACCCTGGGCGAACTCCAGGCGGTCTACGAAACCCTGCTCAATGACGAGCTGGATAAACGCAACTTCCGCAAACGCATTCTTTCGCTGGACATCATTGAGGACACCGGCGAACAAAAACGCAACGGCAAGCACCGCCCCGCGCGGGCTTACCGGGCCAGACGTCCCAACCGGGTGGAGATCATCAAATGAAGTCTGAAGCCTTGATCACCATTGAACCGCCGCAGATCAAAGTACCGCCCCACCCACAGTGGCCGGTCCTGAGTGAAACGGAGAAGACCGCGCTCAAAGACCGCATCAAAAGACTGATGAAAGAACAGAACGCGGTACTGGTAGCCCACTACTACGTGGATGCGGACCTGCAAGCCCTGGCCGAGGAGACTGGCGGCTGCGTAGCCGACTCGCTGGAAATGGCCCGCTTCGGCGCCAACAGCGACGCCGACACCCTGCTGGTTTGTGGCGTGCGCTTCATGGGCGAGACCGCGAAAATTCTCAACCCGGAAAAGACCGTACTGATGCCCGACCTGAACGCGACCTGCTCGCTCGACGAGGGTTGCCCGGCGGATCAGTTCAGTGCGTTCTGTGATCAACATCCGGACCGCACCGTGGTTGTCTACGCGAACACCAGCGCACAAGTAAAAGCGCGTGCTGACTGGATGGTTACGTCCGGAATTGCCCTGGACATCGTCAAGCACCTGCACGCAAAGGGCGAGAAAATACTTTGGGCACCGGACAAACACCTCGGTCACTACGTACAGAAAATGACCGGAGCCGACATGATCTTCTGGGACGGCAGCTGCGTGGTGCACGAGGAATTCAAGGGTTTTGCCCTGGAACGCCTGCGCCGCCTGCACCCGGATGCGGCCGTGCTGGTACACCCGGAATCACCCGGCGAGGTGGTCGACCAGGCCGACGTGGTAGGTTCAACCACCGCGTTGATCCAGGCCGTGCAGAAAATGCCTAACGAGGAATTCATCGTCGCCACCGACGACGGCATCTTCTGGAAGATGCAGCAGATGGCGCCGAACAAGAAACTGATCTCAGCGCCTACCGCTGGCGAAGGTGCGACGTGCGAGTCCTGTGCACACTGTCCGTGGATGGCGATGAACGCCCTGCAAAACCTGGAAACGGTATTGCTCGACCACAAAGGCGAGATCCAGGTCGATGAAACAGTGCGCCAGAAGGCCGTCAGTTCAATTCAGAAAATGCTGGATTTTGCGGCGCGACGTTGACGCGAAAGCCCTCGCGCCAGGCCAAAACCGTTTCAACGCCTCACTTCGCTGGCACAAAAGGCTCGGGCCGATGCACAGCCCAGCCTTGGGCGAAATCGACACCAATCTCCGCCACGCGTTCAAGCAAGGCGTCGGAAGAGACATGTTCGGCGATTGTCTGGATGTTGGCGATATGACCGATGTGGTTGACTGCTTCCACGATCGCGCTATCCATTTCGTCTTCCAGCATGTTGCTCACAAACTCGCCATCAATCTTGATGAAATCCACACTTAGCGAGCGCAGGTAAGAAAACGAACTCATGCCCGTCCCAAAATCATCCAGCGAAACCTTGCAGCCATAAGCCCGCAAATCTTTAATCAACTTCAAGGCACAATCGTAGTCGGCAATAGCCGCAGTTTCGGTGATTTCAAACCCGATATTTTCCGGATTGATCGAATGCTCTCGCAACTGTGCCTTTATGAAATCAACCAGCCCGGAATCGCTCAGGGAATTGGCTGACAAATTAATGAAAGTGATAGCTTCAGCATCACCCGAGGCTTCAGCTTTGACCAGCTTGCAGGCATGTTGAATCACCCAGCGGTCAATCTCTCCCATCAAGCTGTAGCGCTCCGCCGCCGGGATAAAACGATCGGGGGTTATTATCTCGCCGCTTTCATCACGCATGCGCAGCAGAAGCTCATAGTGCGAGCAACCGCCATTCTGTGCCTGTATACATTGCCGGTACAACATCAAGGCGTTGTCCTTGGCGCTCTCCTGCAAACGTTGCACCCATTGCATCTCGCTGCGCCGACGATTCAGTTCTGAGTCGCCCTCGGCATAGACGTGCACGCGATTGCGCCCGAGATCCTTGGCCGCATAGCAGGCCATGTCAGCCATACTCAGCAACGCCTGCGCATCCTGCTGCCCGTCGACTTTGACCAGGCCGATACTTGCCCCCACCCGGAACGAACGATCGTCCCACACGAAGAGATAATCACGAATATTGTCGAGCAGCCCCTTGGCAACCTGGGTTGCGGTGGACAGCCCACAGGACTTCAACAAAACGCCAAACTCATCGCCACCAAGCCTTGCCAGGGTGTCGCTCTCGCGAACCAATCGCTGCAACCGTTTTGAGAGACGCCGCAACAATTCGTCACCCGCCAGATGCCCGCAGGAATCATTGACCAACTTGAACTGGTCCAGGTCGAGATACAACAAGGCATGGGTTTCAGCCGTATCCCGGGCATTTGCCACCGCCTTTTCCAGGCGTTGCTCAAACTCAACACGATTGACCAGCTCGGTAAGACTATCGTGAAACGCCATATGGCGGATTGCTGCCTGAGCCTCCTGGTGGGCACGGCGGTTTTGTGCTTCACGCAACTCTCTGCGAACCGCTGGCAGCAGGCGCTTGAGATTACCCTTCATCACGTAATCGTGAGCGCCGGATTTCATTGCATCGACGGCGACTTCTTCGCCAATGCTGCCGGAGACAAGTATGAAAGGGATTTCGGGATCGTATTGCTTGGCCAGTGCCAAGGCTTCGCTTGAATCAAAACCCGGCATGTTATGGTCGGTTATGATCAGGTCCCACTCAGCAGTACCCAGGGCTGCCTGCATATCCGGCGCACTGTCCACTCGTAGCAATTCAATCTGAAATCCCCCACGCACCAACTCGCGCTGTATCAGCACGGCATCATCTGCCGAATCTTCAGCAATGAGTACCTTGAGAGGAGAATCCTCACTCCCGTCCATAAGGGACCTCGTTTAGCACCAGCCAGAACAATCCCAGCTCCCTCGCGGCATCGAGAAACTGCTCGAAGTCCACTGGCTTACGTACGTAACTATTGGCCCCGAGATCGTAAGACCTCACGATATCCTGCTCCTCGTTCGAAGAAGTCAGGACAACCACCGGCACATTTCGAGTGACCGGATTGGCACGCAAGCGCTCAAGCACCTGCAGGCCGTTCACCTTGGGCAACTTGAGGTCCAGCAGTATCACTTGCGGCAGGTCGTTGATATCACGTTTCGCGAACTCACCTTCGGCAAACAACCAGTCCAACGCCTCCTGCCCATCGCGCGCAACCACGATATCGTTAGCCAGATTCTGTTTGCGCAGCGCGCGCAAGGTCAGCGCCTCGTCATCGGGATTATCTTCAACCAGGAGAACAGTTTTTTGTTTCATTGTATCTGCGCTCTTACCAGATTAATTCTCTCGTGCCTCACCGGCACCTTCGTCCAACGTGAAATAGAAAGATGCTCCCTCACCGACCTTGGCCTCTGCCCAGACCTTGCCCCCGTGTCGATGAACAATTCTCTGCACGGTGGCCAAGCCGACCCCGGTACCAGGGAAATCAACATTCCTGTGCAGCCGCTGAAAAGCACCAAACAGCTTATCCGCGTGCCGCATGTCGAACCCCACCCCATTGTCCCTAATCATATAGGTGTCGTTCTGATTCGGCACGCGAGAGAATGAAATCCGGGAAACCTCTTCCCTCGTGGTGAACTTCCAGGCGTTGCCGAACAAGTTGTCGAGCATCACCCGCAGCAGACGCGGGTCCGCTTTCACCAGCAGATCATCCCCCAGGTCCAGCTCCAGCATGCGTTGAGGTTCTCCATCCTGAAGCTCCTCGACAACGCTGCGCGCAATCGTCGCCATGTCGATAGTTTCCCTGTTCAGCTCGAGGCGATTCACCCGGGATAATTGCAGCATGTCATCGATCAATACACCCATCCGCTGGGCGCCGTTTCTGACCCTCTGCAAATAGTCTTGTGCAGTGTCATCCAGTTGATCGCCGTAATCCTCCATCAGCGCCATGCTGAACCCGTCAATGCCCCTCAGTGGCGCCCGCAAGTCATGGGAGACAGAGTAGGCGAACGATTCGAGTTCCTTGTTGGCCGCCTCCAATTGCTCGTTGACCCGGCCGAGTTCGACTTCCCGTTGTTTCAGCTCACTCAGATCCAGCGAGTATCCGACCATGCCATACGGATTCCCCTGGTCGTCATACAACAACGACAAGGACAGGTGCGCCGGGAAAGTGGTGCCATCTGCATGCAACATTTCGACCTCAACCTCGTGCGCCCCCTTCTCCTTCAGTGGGCCTATGACAGACGTCTGAAAACGGTCGCGCTGATCCTCTGGATAGACAAACGAGATCGGCCGACCGATGGCCCTATCCGACGAAACCCCAAACATGCGCTCCGCGCCGCCGTTCCAGCTCGTGACAATGCCATCCAGGTCCGTCCCAACCACCGAGTCGTGGGTCTGGTCGATGATCTGTGCCTGTTGCTTAACAGTCTTGGTACGTTGCGCCACCAGCCCCTCAAGGTGTTTCTGATACCTTTCGATCTCGGCTTCAGCTTTCTTCTGTTCGGTGATATCCACGATGATGGCGGAAAAAATCCGCTCGTTGTCCACCAAAGAGGCCTGCAGGCGAACCTGCACCGGGTATGTACTGCCGTCTTTGCGTTGATGTCGCGTTTCGAATACCAGCTGCTGTTTCTCCTCCGTCCTCAACGGTTCGACAAATGCATTGAAATGCTCATCATCGAAGTCCGGTTTCAGATCCGCCGGACCCATCGCACGCATTTCGTCCATGCTGTATCCGAGGTTTTTCAAGGCCCCGCTTGAGACCTGGATGAACTTGAGCTCGTCATCAAAAATGTAAATCTCGTCAAAGGAGTTTTCGAAAATGCCTGCAAGGCGCTTATTAAGTGCCTCTACCTGTTTGCTTGCCGAGATATTCTCGACTGCAGACCAAATGAACTGCTCCCCGTCACGCTCAACTAAACGGCCCAACAAGCGCACCGGGACGCGATGGCCATCCGCATGCAGATACTCTTTCTCATACGGACCATAGGCACATTTTTCCCGCAAATCATCCAGCTGCCTCTGTTCATCTCCGTCGTAATCTTTGGGCGTGATATCCCAGTAACTCAAACCAAGAGTCTCTTGCACGCTACGACCAACGATCTCGGCATAAGCCTGATTGACCTCTACCAGACCGCCATCCATGCGGGCCAGTGCCAAACCGACCGGCGAACCCTCAAACAACATGCGCACAAAGGCCTCGCGTTGACGCAACTCCTCATCAAGAGAGTTTCTCTCACGAACCATCTCCGCCACCGAGCTGCCTAGTTGTGCCAGCTCAAGGGGGCCGCCAATCTTGATCTCTTCAGGTGTTACTTTCTCCCCTCGTCCGTAACGCCCCATCAGATGAGATAACTGCCTTAGTGGCGATGAAATTGTGCGAGACAGCCAAAAACCGATCATCATGGAGAACAGAACCAGTACCACGAAAGTCAGTATCTGTATTCGCTCAGCCTTCCGGATCTGTTGGGAAGTTGATGACGCCACCTCATTGAGCATCTCGTACTGATGATCGATCAGTGGGTACAAGGCACTGATCAAAACCTTACGGACACCGTGCAGTTCCTGTTCCTTGCTATAGATTTCGTCTACTGAATGCGTGCGTGCTGATGTCAATTTCAGGAACGCATGTGCCGTTTGAAGATACTCTTCCACTTCCTTGTTTAACCCGTCCGCGGTCGATTGATTGTTCGACAGGTAACGCGCCAATCCCGCCTGAAGAACTTCCATCGCTTCGAGGGCCTTATCGTGGTCACGTTTATTCCCACGGAGAACGAACTCGATCACCTTGACTGAAACCTTGCGCGCCTCGCTCTTGACCAACAACAGATCGAAAGCATCTTCCCTGGCCTCGTTCTCAGGCAACAGTTGATTGACCGCTTTGATCAGGTTACTGCGTTTGCCGTGGAGTCGCTTTTGTTCACGAAGCACCTCATCGATGACAGGCCCCTCCGCCACAAAGAGATACTCGTCGATAACGCGTTTGAACTCAGCGACCTTGGCAGTCAAATCATCGACTGATTCGCGGCTCTCCCGCTCGTTGAGATCTCGGTAGACACCGAGCTCCGTCTCCATCTGCTGCAATGCCTCACGTGACTTGTTCCTATCCTTTTGCTTGCCACGTAAGGAATATTCCACCGCCTTGATCGAAGCCCGACGCGTGGCTGTGGCCAGCTCGAGCAATGCCGTGAGAGATGGCGTGTTACGCCGTTCCATGTTTTTGAACGAGTCTGCAACGATGGTGATGTAACGGTGTTCCACGTAAGTGACCAGGGCGAATCCCAAAACAATGGTCAGGAAAGTGAACACCAGTATGTTGCGGATTTTCATCGTGTTCCGTCTTGTGCCTGCATAGTAAAAGCGTAAAAAAGCTGCTGTGAGCAGTTGTGTAGCAGACTATCGCAGAAACCCTTGTGGAATACAGGATCTCGCTTGCAAGGTTAGCGCCACCTATTGCGTGATTCAGAGAGCGTGATCAGCTAGGTATTCAGCGATACACGCGGCAGAACGCGAGCCTTCCTGCGAATGCAAAGCCAATACGTGTTGCGCCTGATTCGCCCAGTGGCGACGCCCCCGGTCAACCCAATCATGTAACAAACGCGTGTCTTGCTCTCGCCATGCTTCGTAGGCCGAAAGCAATCCGGGCGCCAGAGATTTCCGCATGTTCCCCAAGCCACCGATATAAGCGTGCACGGATGGATGCCCGGCAGGCCATGAAAGCAGCAACGGCAGGGTCTCCAGACAATCCGCCCAGTTGTCGCGCACTGCGCGGAGCATCAGTTCGGCCGGCGTGCCCAGTACATCCATCAGCATAGACTCCCAGGCATCCCCCAATTGCCTGCCAACCCGGTATTCGCCGACCTCGTGCGCCCGCACTACCTGCATCTCGTCGACCGTCATCAGCTCCAGTGCCAGGTCGACATCGTCCAGGAACGGATAGCTGGCAACCGCGCGTCCCATGGCGTTGTCCGGGCGACTCCAAAGCCAGGACTCGTACTTCTCCCACATCAATTGCTTGAGCGAATCGCGACGCAGGAAAATCGTCTTGCCCCGGGTCATCGCCGGCGGTGCGTGCAGGCCACGCGCCAGTTCGCGTCGCCCAACCCACAACTCGAAGCCGTCCTCACCGCTCTCGCGCCCATCCAGTTCGGTGAGAAAAAACTGTGGCCGTCCACCCTGCACCAGGCCAGCGCTGTACATCAGACCGCTACCCGACAACCGGCCATTGATCGCCTCGGCATCGAACGGGTCGAACACCTGCCCATTCAGCTCCAGCTGATGGAAGTCTTGGTCGCCCAGTTCATCCCAGAGATCTTCGCGCTCGGTCAGCCACTCGCCAACCGCGTCCTTGTCCAGCTTGTCCGTGTACGGCAGCCTCATCTCCCAGCGGTAGTACTCACGCATCTTCATCAGATAGGTGCACAAACCGAAA
>Ga0180435_10001993_pt1 | contig 20963 bp, 21 predicted proteins | sample SS_ome_3_FD_132467 | JGI IMG/M metagenome (GOLD analysis project Ga0180435, IMG submission 132467) | Hypersaline lake sediment archaeal communities from the Salton Sea, California, USA - SS_3_S_1 metaG | ecosystem: Environmental > Aquatic > Non-marine Saline and Alkaline > Hypersaline >...
AGGACGGGACGATGTCGACCTCGTCGTGTTTTTCCTGCAACCGGACCTGCCGAAGATCGAAGCGGTGAAGACGACCCGCACCGCTGGCACTGCGGGGTGGGGGCATAACAATCGAACGACTACTCAGTATGGCTTGACGATGAAAGGCGTGCCGAGCAGTCAGCCGGTGACGGTTGTGCTCTATCCGCTGCTGAGAGATCAGGCGACGCCGCGTTTCAAGTCGCTCAGTGACGGCCGAGTCGTCAAGATCGAGAGCCAATTTGGCACGGACTACGCGATGCTCGCACTCGAGCGGTTTCAGTTCGACGGCGAAGGACTCACGTTTGATGGCAAGGCCGGGGCCGTTCGAACCAGCGGAAACTCCATACAACTTGCTCTGCCGCGTCGCGGCAAGCTCTCCTACCGGGGCAAAGAGATTTCAGCGGCAACCGAGTCGGAGAAGACGATTCATCGCAGCTTTCGCTGACGGTTCGTGGGCGACGGTACAACACCGTCGCCTGCGGCTTGCCGTTAAACGATGATGTTCCAACGGTCCGTTCCTTGACGCAACGCCTGGCAAAACTGTTATACTGGGAGAGTGTCATCTGCTCTGCACCCAATGAAACTCAATCGGGAATTGAAGTCCATGAAACGCGTCACGTTCTGTTTGTTGTTTTACCTGTCATTCGTGAGTCTCTGCCAGGCCGCGTACGATGCGGAGTCGCTCAAGGCCGATGCCGCCTTCTTCACCGATGCCAGTTGCAGTCATTTGAAAGCAGATGTGAAGGCCGAAGACTTTGACAAGTTTAAGACTCCCCTGCTGCGCGAAGTCGCCTCCGGATTGCTCGACGGCGGCTACGACAAAACGTATCGGGCGGCGAGCTACGAAGCCTATTCCTCGCCGCGGGCGTTGGGGCAGGCCATCAAACTCGGCGATGGTTTCAGCCGCTACGAGAACATCACCGGGATCTACCTTGAGGCTGGCGAGCACGTGGCGTTGGTGGGAGAAACGGGCGGCAAACAGCTTGTGTTGTTGATTCCCCATTGGATGCGCAAACCGCCCGAGGGCGTCAAGCCATCGCGCGATCCCAATGGTTGGGGGTTGCATCGGCAGGTGGTTGTGCTCAAGGAAGGGGTGAACGTGTTTGAGGTCGAAAAGAGTAGCAATGTATATGTTGGCTACTTCGACGATGACCCCGACACCGCTCCGAAGGTTGTGGTGCACTTTCCCACCGGCAAGGTCAACGGTTTCTTCGATATCGCCAAGCACGGCAACGCTGATTGGGATCGACTGCTCGACAACGCCGTTGGCCCGATCATGGACGCTCGCGGCAAACACATCCAGGTTGCTTATCCGGTAGAGTGGTTCAACGTTTACACGCGCGGCAAGGGCGTCGAACTGATCAACAACTACGACCAGCTGCTAACGCACCATTACACGTTGATGGGGTTGGTGAAGTACAAGAAAGTGCCAAAGAACCGCATCCTGGCCCGAGTGAACTTCAACTATTACATGTTCCGCGACCGTGACGGCGTAGCCTATATGGGCAACAAGGGGACGATGCGGATGGTGGCCGACCCAGCCGTGGTGATTGTCGGCGATCCCTGTTGGGGGTTCTCTCACGAGGTTGGCCATGTGCTGCAAATGCGGCCGCAAATCACCTGGGGCGGGCTGACTGAGGTCAGTTGCAACATCTTTTCGATGTATACGGTCACGGCGATGGGCAACCGTAGTCGGCTCTCCGCGCAGAAGAACTACGCCTCGGCCCGCAAGAGCATCATCGATGCCGAGAAGTCGTACCTGGCGGTGGGCAACGTGTTCGACCGCCTCGTGCCGTTCTGGCAACTTCATCTCTATTTCTCGAAGAACGGCCGCCCTGACTTCTACGCGGATGTAATGGAGGAGATGCGCAACCGCCCGCACGCTGGCCACGGCGACGATTCGATCAACAACCAGTTCGAGTTCGTCAAAATCTGCTGCGACGTCGCCGAGTTGGACCTGACCGACTTCTTCGAGGAATGGGGTTTCTTCTGGGTCGGCGAGTTGACGGTGAACGACTATCGCACCTACCAGTTCAAAATCACCCAACAGATGGTCGACGACACCAAGGCCTACATCGCGAAGAAGGGTTACAAGAAACCGGCCGAGGATATCACGCTGGTCGAGGACTGACTTTGCTCCCCCGCGAGCGGTTGGTTCGATGCGGGAATACGGAGAGGTTAACCGGTAGCGAGATTTCCTTATGTTGTGTTTTACGACTTTTCTGAAACGCATTGGGTGCCACTGGCATTTTGCCTGTGCTTTTCACTTCGTTGCTTGTGCTTGGACCTCTCCGAAGAACATTCCGCGAGTAGATTTTCCGGCGTGCGGTACTTCAGGTCTGATTCCAGCTTTCGCGGAGAGCTACTTCAGCAAGGCGAACCGCAAGCAACGGTCGGCACAGCACTGGCAAAATGCCAGTGGCACCCAAAATCCAAATCCCTCCGCCCCTCGTCGCTCGCTCCTTGCCCCGCTAAACTTGCTGCATGACTTCTTCGCACTACGATTTCGACGTGATTGTGGTCGGCGCAGGCCATGCCGGGACGGAGGCGGCGCTGGCGGCAGCGCGAATTGGTGCGAAAACGGCGCTGTTGACCAGCAATCTCGATACGGTTGCGCAAATGAGTTGCAACCCGGCCATCGGTGGTGTCGGCAAGGGGCAGATCGTCCGCGAGATCGACGCTCTCGGCGGCGCGATGGGTGTGGCGATCGACCGAACGGGTATTCAGTTCCGCCTGCTCAACCGCCGCAAGGGGCCGGCCATGCACAGCCCTCGCGCTCAGGCGGATAAGAAGGCCTACCAACAGGAAGTCAAGCACGTCTGCGAGTTGCAGCCGAACTTGCAGTTGCGGCAAGAGGAGATCGAAGATCTACTGACCGAAACTGTGGGCAATTGTACGCGCGTCGTTGGCGTGCGGGCGAGTGGCGATGTCGAGTATCGAGCGGCATGTGTGATCCTGACGACCGGAACCTTTCTCTCGGCGGTGATGCACACGGGCGAGCAGAAAACGCCGGGCGGTCGGGCAGGGGAGGGCGCCAGCCTTGGTATCAGCCCTGCGTTGCGGCGGTTGGGGTTTCAGGTCACGCGATTCAAAACGGGCACGCCGCCGCGACTGAACGCCAAATCGATCGACTACTCGCAAACCGAAGGGCAGCCGGGCGACGACGAACCGCAGCCGTTTTCGTTTTTGACGGATCGTCTCGATGTCGAGCAGATGCCTTGCCACATCAGTTACACCAATGAAAAGGTGCATGACCTGATCCGCGAGAATCTGCACCGCGCCCCGATGTACTCCGGGCAGATTCAGTCGGGCGGGCCGCGCTATTGCCCATCGATCGAAGACAAAATCGTTCGCTTTGCCGACAAAACTCAGCACCAGTTGTTCCTGGAACCAGAAGGGCGGATGACGCAGGAGGTCTACGTCAACGGCCTGCCGACCAGCCTGCCGCGGGATGTGCAAGAGGGAATCTTTCGATTGATTCCCGGCTTGGAGCATGCCGAGATCATGCGTTACGGGTACGCGGTCGAGTACGATTTCTGCCCGCCTGACCAACTGAAAAACACACTAGAGACCAAGCTGGTTGGCGGTCTCTACTTCGCCGGCCAAATCAACGGCACGACGGGTTATGAAGAGGCCGGCGCGCAAGGACTGATTGCTGGCGCGAACGCGGCTTTGTCGATCAGCGGAAGCGAGCCGCTCGTGCTCAGTCGAGATCAAGCCTACAGCGGCGTGTTGATCGACGACTTGGTGACCCGCAGCGTTGATGAGCCTTACCGGATGTTCACCTCGCGTGCGGAGTACCGACTGCTGCTGCGGCAGGACAACGCCGATCGGCGACTAACTCCGCTGGCGGTTGAGAAGGGCTTGGTTGACGCGAATCGGCAGCAGCGCTACGAGCGGAAACAACTGCAAATTGAAAGCACGCTTGCACTGCTCAACGAACTTCGAGTCGAGACCGTGACCGCCGAGAAATACCTGCGCCGTCCGGAAGTCGATTGGGAAGCGCTGGTTTCGCAGTTTCCGCAGTTGGGCGAGTTGACCGGTGATGTGATTCGTCAGGTGGTCTACGACGTGAAATACGCCGGGTACATCGCGCGGCAGCAGGTTGATGTTGCTCGACAGCATCGATTAGCGAAAAAGCGAATCCCCGAGGGTTTCGACTATGGGGTGTTGACCCAACTTCGAACGGAAGCCCGTGAAAAGCTGATACGCTTTCAGCCAACCGACATCGCTCAAGCTGGTCGCATTAGTGGCATCACACCGGCCGACATCGCATTGTTGCTGATCCATATCGAGGGACGGGGGGAGAGGGACGAGGGGTGAGGAATTGGGAAATTACGAATCGCGAATTGCAGGTTTTCAATTGAAGGACAGAGGGTGAAGCCTTGTTAATGAACTGGCATCGCTGCCGAACCCCTCGACTCTCGCCCCATGTCCCTGCTGGATTTCCACGAACTAACCTCTTGAAAGTGTGGACGCGAAAAGCCCGTTTCGACGTAAAGTGTTGCAGTGCTGTGTTTTGCGTGATTCATATCAGCCTTGACGCCGGTTTTCAGTTAGTTATAATTCGTGCAGTTGGCAAAATCGGTAATATCCGCAAGAACGGATGTCGATACCGATTAAGTCGATGTCAGAAGTTGTGCGGTTTGCACGCGGCGCGAAAAACTGCGGGATAGACATACGCTTAATAGCGCCAACTTGTGACACGGAGGTTGGGGGGAATAAGTGGTTCGTGCATTTGCGTACGGCCGCTGTTCCCATTTTTTGACAGCTACCATCGGCTAGGGAGAGGGTGGTAAGCAGATGAAGACAGTTTTTACGACGGGTGAAGCGGCTAAGATCTGTAAAGTTAGCCAGCAAACGATCATTCGATGTTTCGATTCCGGTCAACTCAAAGGGTTTCGAGTTCCGGGCAGCCGATTTCGACGCATACCGCGCGACCATCTGTTTGCGTTTATGCGCGAGAACGGAATCCCCACCGACGCCTTAGAGAGCGGCAAACGCAAGCTGCTGATCGTGGACGACGATGTCGATTTGGTGGAATTGCTTCAGGATGTGTTCGAGCGCGACGGCCGGTTTGATATCCGGACAGCCAACAACGGTTTCGATGCCGGCATGTTGGTCAAGGAGTTTCAGCCAGACCTCGTAGTGCTGGACGTGATGTTGCCCGACATCAACGGCAAAGAAGTTTGTCAGCGGGTTCGCAGCGACCCCAACATGGCTGAGGTGAAGATCATCTGCATCTCCGGCATGGTTGAGCAAGATAAGGTGCAGGATCTGCTGGATGCAGGAGCCAACGATTTCATGCAGAAACCGTTCGCGGTGGAAGCGATTTTGGAACGCGGCTGCATGATGCTCGATATGGAATCGGTCACGTCCGGCCGATAGCCCGACCGTTGCACCGAAAAACCGTTCACGCTTGTCGATTGAGAAGCTCGTCGGCAGGCGTGATTTTGTGCGCCCATGCTCTTGTTACCTGCTCTCAAATCTGGTCGGAATTTCTGGTCGTTGCCGATCTCTGATTCGTCGTCGGCCGAGATGATTCATGCGCTGCTAGCTGAGGGTGAAGAGCGTGAGTTGATCTTGGCGGCCTGTCTTGCTAGTGAGCCGGCCTTGGCTCTCTGGGCGGTGTGTGTGCTGGCTCGCCGTGGAAATCGGGATGTCCAGTCCGTCCCGGAGATCGTTGTGGCGTTGGAGAGCATGCTGCCGGGCGCAATGGTCGGCGTACATTTGGCGGACGAATCGTTGACGCCTGCACAATGCGATCAATTCGCAGAGTTAGCAGCCAGCGGCGTTGTGTGTGCTCACTCGGCCAGTACCGATGGGAATACCGTTGAGTATCTCGCCGGTCTTCTGTCCCAGGCGGACGAAATCCTCGCGGTGGCGGGACCGCAGGTTGCGCTGAATGATGCTCGGCAGCGACCAAAGTTCCTTCCTGCGTGGTTGGTCGACCAGTTGAAAAGTGGCGTCAACCGTATGGGCCCAGTGACTGGCGCCGGGAACTCCGCTATGGAGCACGGCGCGCGCGCGCGCGCGCGATTTTTGGAGTCGGATAGTGTTTTTCCAGATCGATTGCCGGTTTTGGTGAACCGATTGACTCGGCTGACGGCTCTCGAAGAGGACTTTGACGGCCAATTGGAAGCGGCAAAATTGGCTGCGATGAAGGAGTTCGCTTACGGCGCGAGCCATGAAATCAATAATCCGCTGGCGAACATTTCCACCCGGGCCCAAACCTTGCTGCGCGATGAAAACGATCCTGAACGCCGTCGCAAGCTGACGACGATTCATGCGCAGGCAATGCGGGCGTACGAGATGATCGCCGACGCCATGTTGTTCGCCCGGCCGGCCGAACCGATCATCAGAGAAGTTGACTTAGTGGAGACCGTGGCGGCCGCCCTCGATGAACTGAAACCCGAAGCCGATGAGCAAGCGACCGAACTGGTTGGTCCGTCCGGCGATGAAACGATCTTCGCCAACGTCGATGCCGATCAGATTGCCGTTACGGTCAAGGCGCTTTGTGCGAACAGCATGGAAGCCATTGGGCACGGTGGAGAGATCCGCATCGCGATTGAAAAAGTACACGCTGATGATCGCTGCCATGCCGAGGGGGTACGGATCGTCGTCCGTGATACTGGCCCGGGGATTCCCAAGGAGATCTTGCCGCGCGTTTTCGATCCGTATTTCTCCGGTCGTGAGGCAGGACGTGGACTCGGATTGGGGTTACCCAAGTGCTGGCGAATCGTCACCGCCCACGGCGGACAAATCGACGTTGAAAGCCAGTCTCGCCAAGGCGCGGTATTCACGATCTTCCTGCCAGCGAACCGTGATTAGTAGTGCCGGTTCAGATCGGCGCGGTGGTCGTCCATCGCGATCGCGGCATCGGCGGTCTCTTCTGCCTCGGTCTTCCGATGATGGACGATCGCATGCACGCCCAAGCCGACTAGCACAACAATGCCAACGTACCGCGTCACCAAAGCGAAGAACTCGGCCGTGAGGTAGAGCGATGGATTGGTGCTGATGGCTCCGATCCCTTGTGCCGCAAATCCTGAAAGGAAGACCCCTAAAGTGACGAAAACCGTGGCGCGCAACCCGTTGCTCGAAATGAGCAAACAGTAGGGAATCGCGACGAGCAAACCAATGGTGGCGATTTGATCGCCCGTTGAAGCAAAGGCGGCAGCGCCGAAACAGGCAACGATCACGGCAGTGATGCGAAACGTCCGACAGGAGTGCGAGTTCATCCTTCGGCCCTCCATTCCACGAACGGGAACGGTCAAAATCCGCCAGTCAGCCTAACGCGTTCTGCGGCTGCACGCAAGAGTCTGAGGGGGCGGAGACCGCGATTGGCCAAGGCCAAAGGATCAACGACCAATGCGTGCGAAGTCACGGAAAGGCGAAAAACCAGACAGTTTTGACCTCAAGCCTCATCACTTACACCTCACAGCTTACCCTTATTCTTGACAAAATGGGCTTCCACTGGTGGAATAGAAGTGAGGGGTGGCACTTCCAATGGCTCATCTAAAAGCCGGAACATGAGAGGGTGAAACCATGAGGCGTGGTTTAACGATCATCGAGATGCTCGTTGCGATGGCAGTAACGCTGATTCTGCTGTTCGCTGTCGTGCGGGTTTTCGAGATTCTGGGCAACGGCATTCATCAAAGCCGGGCGTCCATCGAAATGTCGTCGCAACTGCGAGCCGTCATCCATCGGCTTGAACAAGATTTCGAAATGCTGACCGTCCCGACACTGCCGTGGCTCAAATCCGGCACGGGCTATTTGGAGGTGATCGAGGGACCGCTCTATGACCAGTATTCCCACGGCGGCGATGATGCCGATGGGAATTTTGCCGATGCTTCGACGAAGTATGTCGAGTCGTGGATCAGCGGTGGTCGTTATGCAGCGTCTGACAATGACGATATGCTGGCGTTTACCATCGCCAGCAAGGGTGACCCGTACGTGGCAAATGTGAACGGTACGCTCGTCGAGTCGCACGTCGCCGAGGTCGTCTGGTGGGTCGGCAGCAACGATATGAATGGCGACGGAGAGATCGGAGTCAATGAATACACACTCAACCGCCGCGTGATTCCCGTTCGCAAGGACATGGGCCGGATGTTGTCGCTGGAGGACGTTTCTGATCGCCGCAACCGATACGCGCATGGATCATCGGCGCCCTTCGACCTCGACCGCACTGTTCTAATGACGCCCTTGACCGGTGATAGCCAGGGTGAGGACGTGGCGCTCGCTAACCTGCTTTCGTTTGATGTCCAGGTGTTCGATCCGGAAAGCCCAATCAGCAATCATGCAGAGTTTGGTTGGGTGGCTGGTGGAGATTCGGTTTTTGGCGAAGCGACTCCATTCAATCCCACTAGGTATGGCGGCTACATCGACCTGGGACGGTACGGTGCTGACCCCTCGGTAACGCAAACGCACTTGACGTCAACCAAACCGGCCGGTTGGGCGTACACGACCTGGGACACTTGGCCCCACCTCTACGAAATCGACGGCCAGGATACCGATGGAGATGGGACTATCGACCAGGGCGCCGATGGACTCGACAACGACGGCGCCAACGGTGTGGATGATGCAGAAGAAGCGGAAACGCAACCGCCGTATCCCTTCCCGCTTCGTGGAATTCAGGTTCGCATTCGCGTGCTGGAGTCCTCGACCAAGCAGGTGCGTCAGGCGACCGTGCCTATCAGCTTCGTGCCTGAGTAATGGCCCGAGTTCACGCAATTCGGCTGCGAGGGCATTGGCAAGTTGCTCGAAGTGCCGACGGTTTGCAGTTCTCACGATCATTTGGCCGGCCGACCGGTCTGACGGAATTTGACGCCGTACTGTTGGCCCTGCCGCCGAACATCACGACGGCCAGTCTGCAGATCAATGGCGGCTTGGTTCTGCCGATCTCCTCGCCACCGCTACATTTCGACATCACCAAGCACCTCCGCCCACGCAACGAAGTGGTCGTGTTGACCGACTCGGAGGGCATCAACGAAACCCGGCTTGAAATCCATGCCGGCGGTCGAGAATAGGCGCGGCGTCGCCACGTGGGGCGTGATCCCATCTTTCTTTGTGTGGTTGGCTTCGCGACAATACAAGCTCGAAGCGCAAGCGAGTGGGTTGGGCAACGATTTCTGATTCTCGATCCACTTGCTTGCGCTTCGAGCTTGTACCTTGTGCTGACGCGACCTTCCCCAACTCAATTCAACACAACGGAGTGTTCTATGATCGGTTTGCTGCGCCTCTCGTTGTTCGCCGCGTTTCTCCTTGCTTCTGTGCAGGTTTTCGCCGCCGAGCCAAATTCGCTTACCCAGGCCGAGATCCAAGAGGGATGGATCCTCTTGTTCGACGGCAATACCGAGTTTGGATGGAGGGCGGAGGGCGAAGCCAACTGGGAGATTGGTCACGGCTTGATTCGAGTGGCCGATGGCGGCAAGGGGCTGTTGCGAACCACCACCCAGTTCTCCGACTTGTCACTAAGTGTCCAGTTCCGTAGTGAACCGGGAGCTAACAGCGGCGTGCTGTTGCGAACGAGTCCGAAATCGCCAAGCACGAAATCCGACTGCTACGAGGTTAACATTTCCGATTTCGATCATATCTACTCGACCGGCAGCATCGTGTCGCGAGCGACGACCGAAGTGGAACTTGATTCGCCCGACTGGCAAACGATGGAGGTCACCGCCCTCGGTGATACGATCGAAGTGAAGGTCGACGGGAAGCAGACAGCCAAATACACCGATGCCAACCCACTCGGACGGGGCTTCATCGCTCTGCAACACAACCACGGGAAGGTTGAGTTCCGCAGTATCAAACTGAAACCACTGAGCCTTGAGAGCATCTTCAACGGCAAGGATTTGAGTCAGTGGGTCGAGTATCCCGACATGGCCAGCAAGTTTGCGGTCACGGACGATGGATACCTCAACGTCAAAGATGGTCGCGGACAGTTGGAGACCAAGGGCAAGTTCGGCGACTTCGTGCTGCAACTCGAGTGCTTCGTCAACGGCGAGGGGCTCAACTCCGGCATCTTTTTCCGCTGCATTCCCGGCGATCAAATGATGGGCTACGAAAGTCAGATTCAGAACGCCTTCGAAGGGGGCGATCGGACGAAGCCCGTCGATTGCGGGACGGGGGGAATCTTCCGCCGTGTCGATGCCCGTACGGTCAACGCCGACGACTTCGAGTGGTTTTCGAAAACCTTGATCGCCGAGGGGCCACACATCGCTGTTTGGGTCAACGGTTTGCAAGTCACTGATTGGACCGACACACGCAAACCGGACGAAAACCCGCGTCGCGGCCTACGGACAGAACCAGGCACGCTGCAGATTCAGGGCCACGACCCGACGACCGACCTGTCGTTTCGCAATCTGCGAGCCGGCGAAATGGCAAAGCGGCGATGAGGAGGGGTGAGCGGGCGCTTGTTGCCAATCCACAGGGATCCAACTATCCGTTTGTGTGGGTCCGGCTATAATGTTGATAGTGTTTCATCATCGTCTGACAGGAACTTCTCGAGATGTCCAAACCCTATACAGGCACCATTTACGGTAAGACAATCGAGTTGAACGAGTCGCCGGGCTTGTGTGATGGTGAGTCGGTGGAGGTTGTGTTGCAACCCGCCTCAATGCGAACAGAATGGGGGCAGGGGATCCGTCGAAGCGCCGGCGCGCTGGCTGAAGACAGTGAGTTCGGCGAAGCGATGGAGCAGATTCAGCAAGAGCGGAAGCGGTCCACACGTCGGGTGGATGATCCATGAGCTTTCTGCTCGACACGAACATTTGCTCGGCGCATCTGCGTCGTCCGGCAGGATTGGCCCACCGGATGATTCAATACGGCGGGCGGCTCTGTACTTCCGAGATAGTGGTTGCCGAGCTTTACTCGGGTGCTTGTCGTAATCGTGTGAGCGGGCCACTGCTGCGGGGAGGCTGTGCAGCATAACTTCACCCTCCCTTCGGGAGGGTCGGACGCGGTAGCGGCCGGGGAGGGGTTCGAAAACCCGAGTTTCGCCCGCGATTCCCCCTCCCCGCTCGTTCCTCGCGACCCTCCCGGAGGGAGGGGGAAGCAATACAATTCCTTGGAAACACGAAGGTTGAAAGCTGCACGACCTCCGAGAGGGAAGGTCGACGAACTCGGTCGATCTGATGATCGCCGCGACCACGTTGGCGCACGATCTGACGGTTGTGACGCATAATGTTCGCGACTTCCAGCACGTATCGGGTCTGCGAATCGTCGATTGGTTGGCGGAATGAAGCGGTAATCCCTCACCCCTTCGCTGCCGTTACCTGTGCGATGACAATCACCGAGTCGGGCACGCCGCGGCCACGGTTGCCGCCGACTTCCAACACGCCGAAACCGCCGACGCCGTGCTTGTTTTTGCTCCCCCAGTCGTCGCCCCAGGAGTTGCGGATTTCATGTCCCCAACGATCTCGGCCCTCCAGATCGACAATCCGCACGCCGCCCATGACCGCGTGCCGCCACCAGTTGAAACCGCATAATGTCAAATGACCTCGAAGGGCGGCAGTGGCGACCTCGTCGAACGATTCCAGCGGACACTTGTAGGCTTCGAGGATTTTGAAATTGTCTCGATCAGCGTCGGCCTCGCGTGTGTCGTAGCGGCGGCTGATCGCATTGTTCGGCCAGATCTCGTTTCGCGCCGCGCCATGCTGAATCGCGTAGTCAACCGCATCGTGCGTCCAGCCGCCGCGATTGCGATATCGTGTGATCGGCGCTCCAATCGACGCCGAAGACACCGCCACGAATGGCAGCCCCTGCATCGTGCGGCAGAGCGACATCGCCTGTGCGCAGCAGTTGTTCCAGCAGAAGTACGTCGATCCCTGGTGGTAGGCTTCGAAAGCGCAATGATCCTTCGGCCACATCCCTTTGGCGTTCATTTCCGCGATCCGCTCGGGCCATTCGTCGCGCGGGATCAGATCGAACGCCTCTTTGTAGGGGGCGAATGGGATGGCTTCGTATTCGCGGTAGACCGGATGCTCTTCGAGCGGAAGGTAGCCGCCACGAAATCTCTCGGTGGTCGTTGCGGCGAGCAATTCGCCGTCGTCAAACAGAAGTGAGCCGTCGGATAATCGTGTGGACATGGTGTCGGAGATCAGGGGTTAAGGGATAAGATTGAAACCAGCAAATACTAAAAGTCGTTTCAAAACCGTAGCTGCACTCGCCAGAGTGCGGAACCACTGCGGAAAACACCGCGTTCTGGCGAACGCAGCTACGCGTGGGAGCAGTTTTGAAAATGCTCCTACAAATATCAATTTCCAGTTGAATGTAGTTAACTGATAACTGATAACTGATAACTCCTCACGCCTCACTTATCACGCCTCACCCCTTTGACTGCCTCCAAAACCTGAAGCGTTTTCGCACGATCGGACGGAAGCGGCCCCACGAAAGCGCAGGCGCCGTGGACGGCGACGAGGTAAGGAAGGGATGGGGATTCAGGGGCGAGGGATGAGAGTTGTTGCCAGCGTTTCGCGTCGCGGACGAGGTCGGTGTCTTGGTCGAGGATGCGAAACCCGCGAGACCCGTCCGGGCCGGCCTCCGTGTTCTTGTCGAGCCACGATCGGACCGACTCGTCGTCAGTCGCCAGGATGACATCACGATGTCCCGCCGAGAGGTCGCCGCGCGACTGTTGTTCTTCGAGAATCAGAACGCTGAACTGATCGACGCCGGTGGTGTTGGGGATGAATTGGTTTTTGACGGGATGAACGGGATTGACAGGATCGGGCGGACCACGGATTTCGACGCGATGGATTGCCAGGTCGAATGGAGGATGATTCGAGTCGACAATCACGACGTAGGCGCCAGGCGCGAAAGGCTTGAATTCAAGTTCAAGTTGCCAAGCCAGCGGCGAAAGGCCGAGGCCAACTCGCTTGGAGAGGTGAGGCTCGAGGCCCGACGCTTGAGGTTGGAAGGATGGACCTCGCTCATCGAGCCTCGCAGGAGCGGAGCATCGTATCGAGATGGCATCCAGCCATTTCAGCCCTTCTCCCACTGGTTTCGTGGTGTCGAGTTTCGGCAGTCCTTGCACCAGCAATCGGACGGGTTGGCCGACGTCGCCCTCAGTCGGTCCGACGATGGACAGGCCCTCGGCCGATATCTGAGTGCCTGTCACGAGCATCGCAAGTAGGATTCTGATGAGCATTGCCGGTTTCCCCGATGGATACATGATGATGTGCTGTTGGTGTGGTCGGTGTTTGCGAGTACCAGCCAGTACGGAGTACCCGGTACTGCGCACTCGATAGTACATCTGCCGCTGCAAGCACGAATTCGATTGCGTCAGTTTTCAATTGAAGATTTGCAATTCGCAATTTTCAATACTCACTCCCCGCCGGCTTCCTCGAACACGGTGTCCATTTCCTGCGGCGTCGAATCGGCTGCTTGCGATAGGACGGTGTCAACAGTGGCGGCGGTGGCCAGCGAAAGTTCGTCACCTCGAAACCCCTCGCGACGCAGAACGCGCCGGGTACGACGTTCGAGGCGGTACATCTGAAAGACGCTGGGACTGGCCGCGGATTCACGAAAGACCTGTCGCTGATTGAGGCATTGCGAGCGAATCCACTTGACGAGCCCCTGGATCAGTTCCCAGGGGACGGCGAAGCCATAGTCTTGGCGGATCTCATTGGCGGCTGCGCGGCACATTTCAGCAAGCATGTCATTCTCCTTGGCGTTGGCGGGGAAGGTGAACGCATGTATAGTATTCAGGAGTAGCGCAGAAGTCAATGGGGAATTATTAAGAAGTTCGCAGGAAAAGACTGTCGGGTGTTGCCAGCTAAGCCGCGAGCGGAGCGCAAGTCTACCCTCGTTCCGAGCTGCTCCGTCCCTCAAGTCACCTGATAGCGTTCGACCTTTGCTCGGTCGACGGTGACACCGAGGCCGGGGGCCTGGGGGAGGGCGACCATGCCGTCGACGACCTGCAGCGGATCGGCCAGAATGTCGTCGGCGAGCAGGGCGTGGTCACACTCATTGCCGCTGGCGAAACAGGGGCTGGAAGCGGCGAGTTGGATGCCGGCAGCGGCGGACACCCCTACCGAAGGGCGCAGGTCGAGTGACGAAGACATCGCGGCGGCGTTGGCGACAACGGCGCAGCGGCGAGCCGTGCCGAGCCCGCCGACGCGGATCGGAGAAACGACAAGGAAGCTGGCCGCGCCGGTGCGCGCCATCGCCATCACGTCGCGGGGCGATTGTACGCCGGCCGAGACGGCCATGGGAACGTCGGTCCGACGTACCAAGTGCGCCATTTCCGCCCATTGGTGTGGGGGAAGCGGGTCAAGCAAAAAGTGCACGCCGCAATCGTCCACGTCGAGCAAAAACTGCTCGGCATCGTCTGGCGTGAACTTCCCGCCGCCGTCGACCCGGATTTCAACTTGATCGCCGGCGGCCTCCAAGACCGACCGCACCACTTCGGCGTCTTGTTGCGCGTTGCCCGTCGCGGCGACGATTTGTGTGTGGAAGCCTCGTTCGATTAGATCGCGCGAAGCCCGGGCCGTTTCGTCGGGAGAGCTGACGGGCACACGGGCCACCAAGGGAATGCGGGAGCGATAGCTGCCGCCCATCAGGTTGTGGATCGGTTGTCCAACGACCTGGCCGATCAGGTCCCAGAGCGCCATCTCGAGCGCGGCACGGAGAGACGGATCGTCGGCAGCGTCGAGATGGAGCAGTTCCTCCACGTCGAAAACGCTCCTGCCAGCGTAGGAGGCCAGCAGTGCTTCGCGGCGTTGGCTGAATTCGCCGATCCGCCAACTCACGGGTGCTTCGCCCCAGCCTTCCACTTGAGAATCGGTCGAGAGGCAAACCAGCAGCGACTGAACCGGCTTGCCGCCGTCACTGCGTTCAATTTCCACCAGGGAGAATTCGAGATCGTTGATCTTCATGGTTATTTGGGCAACGGCCGGACTCGAATGCGCCAGTCTTCAACGACGCAGAAACGGCCCTGCCATTCGCAATGGGATGAAAACGCGGCCAAAACGCGATCCTTGAGGTATTCAGGAGACTGTGTGCGAAGACGGAACAGTACGACGCCGCATTCCGCGGGTAAGCCCCAATGGAATGCCATTTCGCCGAAGTCTTTGTCAAAAGTGACAACGAGTCGATGTTCGACTTGCGCTCGATCGAGGATTTTGTCATCGGGCTCACCTGTCATATCCGTGCGAGCCCATACAACGTCGTGTCCCTCCTCCCGAAGCGCCTCGACCACCAGGCAAGGAAAGTTTTCGTTTGCGAGGATCTTCATGGATTCGATGCTGTCAGGTAGACTCGCTCCGACTTGAGCACTTCAGTAGCATAGTGCAAACACGCGGAAATATCTTCGTGTGTGATACCAGGGTAGTTCTCGATGATTTGTGCTTCCGTCCAATCGTTGGCCAGCAATTCGACGATGAACTCGACGGCCAGCCGGGTTCCGCGAATGACGGGTTTGCCCACCAACACTTGTGGATCGATAGAAATCCTGTCTTGATGTTTCATAGATCTTCTCCCAATCTGATCCTATTCTACCGCAAGTCCACCTGCAACAAGGTGACGGAAAGATACTATCGGCATCCAACGCGGCAGTGTCACGGGGTTGTGTTTCGCAGTTCTTTCGGCAACGGGAATCGGGTTTTTTCTTCACGCAGGGAACGCGGTTCGACGCTTGCGCCGAATCGCTCCTTGAGGTGTTCGATGCAGGACTGAACGACATGCTCGGGTGCACTGGCGCCGGCGGTAATCAATACCGTGTCGTTTTGGGCGAGCCATCCTTCTTCGATATCGTTGGGCCCGTCAATCAGGTGGGCCGGTGCGCCTTTCTCCGAGGCGAGTTCGCGAAGTCGCTGACTGTTCGAGCTATTCTGGCTGCCGACGACGAGCACGACATCCGCCTCCTGAGCCAACTCGCGCACGGCTTCCTGCCGGTTTTGGGTGGCGTAGCAGATGTCCTCCGACGGCGGGCTCGCAATGTCGGGAAACCTTGCCGTCAACCGGGAGATGATGCGATTGGCATCGTCTACGGAGAGCGTGGTTTGTGTCAGGTATGCGACCTTTTGGGGATTGGGAACCTCTACCTTTTCCGCGTCTTCAGGCGACTCGATCAGTACGATCGACTCTGGCGCTTCGCCCATCGTGCCGAGCACTTCGTCGTGTCCCGCGTGACCAATCAGCAGAATCGTGTATCCCTCTCGGGCAAAACGAACGGCTTCAAGATGGACCTTGGTGACCAGCGGGCAAGTGGCATCGATCGATGTCAGCCGGCGCTGCTTGGCTATCCGTCGGATTTCCGGTGATACACCGTGGGCGGAAAACAGCAGCGTCGCGCCCTCCGGCACTGCACTGAGCGTGTCGACAAAGATGGCGCCCTGGCCACGGAATCGTTCAACGACATGGCGGTTGTGCACGATCTCGTGGTAAACATAGACCGGCTTCTCGAAGTGTTTCAGCGCCAGGTCAAGCGAGTCAACGGCCATATTGACACCGGCGCAAAAACCACGGGGATTGGCGAGGAGGATCTTCATGTAGGCATCTTATCGCGCTGCAGTGCGAATCGACAAGCGGAATGCAGTGCCGTCACCGGACGGAGGAGCCAGCGGCGCGATGACGCCTTTGCCATTCCACGCTCTGGCGAGCGAGGCTACAACTGCGCGAAAACGCCTTGAAGGAATTTCGCCAATCCGTCAGACGCCTGTAACTGTCGAGACTTGATTTGCCACAGTTCTTTGGCGGTCGAAGGTTTGTCCCACAACGCTCCGGTCGCCGCGCCCAATTTCGCCCAAAGCGTTGGTTGGCGGAGCAACTTCTGAGTGCGCAGTGACACTTGCTCTTCCGCGGTTTCCGTAATTACCCGTACACACAGGAATTTGGTTTTCCTTTGTTGACAAACCTCGGCAACAGCGAAACTCACCTCATCGCAGGCGACGGCGTCCGTGCTTTCACCGAATCGCCGTTTGTGGTCCGGAGTGAGGTTGTCGTCGGTCTGCTGCAGCAGAACGCCCGTTATCAATCCCGGCGTCGATTTCAGAGCGTCGTCGTCGAAAACCAGCCCGACCGACGATTCGGCGTCGCCGGCGCGAATCTGATTCGGCATGACGATGTGTCCGAGCCGAATCCCTGGTCTCAATGCGGTCGCAAAACCAGCCGAGATGACCCAGTCGGGGTGGTGGTTTCGAATCAGGTCATGGGTGGCGGCAGCGGCCCGCTGTGGTCCAATTCCAGATTGGAGAACAGCCACGTGTTGTTGTTGGATCGTGCCCCTGTGTTCGGTGATGTTCTCGCCACGCAGCGTTTCGGCGTCGGTTAGTCGATCAACGGTGCCACCAGCCTCTTGCGGAGTCGAAAAAACGATACCAACGGTTGCACGTGGGGGGGCAACTGGCTGCTGATCCGTGATATCGCCTTCCAGTCGGTTGTCAGGGACGAGATCGGCCATGGTGAGTTGGCGGCGGTAGCGCAGCCCCTTGTTGTCAGAAGATGTGTCCCATGCCGAACACCGCGCCGGCCAGCGAGGTGAGCAGATCGGCGCCGTTGCCCTCCATTTCGGCGGTGACAACGACATTGAGATCTTTCCGCTCGTGTTTGATCGATTTGAGCATGTCAACCATCGGTTGCATCATGGGCATGTCGTCGATTTCGTCTTCAATTTCGTTGATGGCCATCTTCAAGCCCATATCGAACATGACGACGGCAGCCGTGAGTTTTGCTGCGTCGTCACCCTTGGCGTCGATCGTCGCCTTGAGTCCGGTCTCCTCCTGCCGCAGCGTTGCCGTGATCGACGTGAGAGCGTTTAATACAGGTGCTTCTTTGTATTGCGGTGTCATGTGCATCGCATACCAGGCGGTTTGCGTGCGATCAGTGTCGTCAATCAGTTTTGCGAGTTCTTCGTTTTCTTTCAGGCTTCCTGTGCCAGCCTTTAGCGATGCCGCGATCTCCTTGATGGGGAGAGCCTCTTCGTCTGGACCGGCAATGAAGATGAAACGCTCGTTGTTGGGGAAGAGAAAGCAGACTTCGTCGTCTGGCACGAACGCATCGATGTCTTCCACACGCGTGCGCGGCGTGCCGAATTGTTCGAAAAAGCTCAGTATTCGCTCCTTCTCGTAACGCCCGTGCAGCGAGAACACGACAAACCCCTGCCGGTTATCGATTCGTTCACTGATCGCGAAAGTCAGGGTGTCGACACGCACGTTGCCTATGCGATCGATGACGTCATGTATCATTCCGCGCATCTGCGCCATACGGATTCGCTGCTCTTCCGCATCCTCTGGATCGTCAACCAATAGCAGTATTCGCTCGAAAACCTGTTCAAGTCGGATCGGGATCTTTTTGCGAGCGGTCAGTTGGCCGACCGCTCCACAGCCCTTGGGCATCAGCCAGATCTCACGGTCGTATTCGTCCTGTGTTCTTGAAGGCGATGAAAGCGGTTGTCTCTCGATCTGATTGATTGAACGCCGCGCATATTCGGCCACGAACGCTTCGTCTGACGACGTGAGCCGCTCGAGCGTTTCGAGGCCACGTTGGTCCCCCAATTCGCCCAGGGTGCGAACGGCCATCAGTACACGTGTCTGTTTGGTTTGTTGTCCGTGCCCCATGTGTCGCAACAGCATGCGGGCGCGATAGGCAACCTCGGGGTCGTTTGAGTCCTTTGCCTTTTCGAGTTGCGAGATGGCGAGGGGACCGACGCGGCGGATGGCGCGGGTAGCTCGTTCGCGGGTCGCAAAATCCTCAGAACCTAGATCCCGCACAAGGGCCGAGATGTCGGGCGATTGGCCGACCTGTAGCTCCGCCTTCATCGAGTCGACCGAGACCTCGACTCCACGAGCGCTCCAGTATTGCTCGGAACTCACGCAGTCGAGCAAGTCGTTGCCGGCTCCGATGGGAACCATCAACATGAGCATTAGTTCGGCGAGTCGCTCGGCGTGCATTGTGGTTTTCCAGCTTTTTGTAGATGACGACGGCCCCATCGACCAGATCGTCGGGATTCTGCCTCGACGATAGCTCCATTCCGATGTTGCCGCAACCTGACGCAAGGTTAATACCAGGCCCCAGGTAGTTCGAGTTTCACGCCGATATCTTGCCGACGGATCGATTTTTCGGAAAATCGGTGTCAGAAATGCTATGATTACCTAAGTAGATCGCCGCGATTGCAAACAAGTCGGCTCGGTTGGGCAACTCTCGATGACGATTCCCGAAGACAAGCTGACCGGTATCTTCACACCGAATTTCGTCCCGCTCGATGGGCGCGGCGAGATCAACGAGGCCGAACTGCGCCGATACGTCGATTGGTTGATCGATCATGGTGTGCATGGGCTCTATCCCAATGGCTCGACGGGGGAATTCACACGGTTTACTGCTGAAGAGCGTCGTCGGATCATTGAGGTGATTGCCGATCAAACGCGCGGCCGCGTGCCGATTCTCGCGGGAGCAGCCGAGGCGAACGCACGGGAGACGATCAAAGCGTGTGAGGCGTACCACGAGTTGGGGGTGCGTGCAGTCGCGATCGTTGCTCCGTACTACTACAAATTGAGTCCCCCTGCGGTCTATGCCTATTTCAAAGAGATCGCGGAAAACTCGCCGGTCGATATCACGCTCTACAACATCCCCATGTTTGCCTCGCCGATAGACGTACCGACGTTTCAACGATTGGCGCTTGAGTGCCCGCGTGTCGTGGCCATCAAGGACTCATCGGGCGACCTGCCAAACATGATGCGGATGATTGCTGCGGTCAGGCCACACAGGCCGGGCTTCAGTTTTCTTACCGGTTGGGAAGCCGCGCTGATGCCGATGTTGCTGATCGGTTGCGACGGCGGCACGCACGCCTCCAGCGGCATCGTGCCGGAAATCACACGGCGCTTGTTTGATTTGACCATGGCTCATCAGATTGACGCCGCACAGGATCTTCAATACCGACTGCTGCGGCTATTCGACGCCATGCTCTACAGCGCCGACTTCCCCGAAGGGTTTCGGGCCGCGTTGAAGTTGCGGGGATTCGACCCCGGCAAGAGTCGCCAACCGATGTCTGCGTCGCAGGACATTGAGATGGAGCGGATTCGCGACGAACTGCAATGTCTGTTGGCTGGCGAGGGATTCGTTAGTGAGCCGGTCGGCGGTTGTCCGGTAAACGAGAACGTCGACCCCGAGCAGGTCGCCCGCATTGTCAAGGATGTGGTCGGCAAGTTACAGCAGCGCGGGATCGATTGAGCGCACAAAAAAAGCCCCGGCCTGACGATCGGGGCTTTGGTGTCTTCTGTCACGGCCTACGGGTAGTACCAGAAGCCGTTTACGACCACCGGACGGAGTAAGGGCCGCCGCACGACCACCGGCGAATAGACGACGCCCGGGGTGTAAGTAACGACCGGCCGATAGACCGGCGTGACCACCACGGGGCTGTACGTGACGACTGGACGGTGGACGACGACCGGGCGATGGACGACGACCGGCGACGCGACAACCATTGGGGCGGGGGCGATGGCCACTGGAACGGGAGTCGCGGCTACGGCGACCGGGGCGCAACCGCAGTCCGATGCACTGGTCATACCGACCAAACCAAGTGAAAGAATCACGGCCAAGATTGCGACGCTCTTCATAGTATGTTCCCTCGTATGCGTGGTTGTGTGAGCGAAAGACGAAGCTCTATTTTGATCGAGTTGTTCGGCGAAGGCAACTACCCGTTTTGATCCTCCGAATACCTGCTGCCCTGGTCCGGGTTTGCGTCGGCGGCCGGTGCTATCGGCGATTGCAAGCAATGGCCGCACGATTTCGGCCGGCAACCGATCCGATCTTGCGGGGAAGTTTGGCCTCAAGATCGGGCTTTGGACCTCGAACTTTTTCCTCAAAAACCTTGTTTTGCCAGTTCAGAACCAGCCGCTCCCGGAACGGTGGTTGCTGGGCGATGAAAAAGGCGGTTTCGGGAGAGATAGCACTGGTAGCGGCCTGTGGGGCTCGCAAGAAATCGGAAACGTCCGTCGATGGGAGTGAATGTA
>Ga0180435_10001994_pt1 | contig 20943 bp, 17 predicted proteins | sample SS_ome_3_FD_132467 | JGI IMG/M metagenome (GOLD analysis project Ga0180435, IMG submission 132467) | Hypersaline lake sediment archaeal communities from the Salton Sea, California, USA - SS_3_S_1 metaG | ecosystem: Environmental > Aquatic > Non-marine Saline and Alkaline > Hypersaline >...
GCATGCCGTGGTGGTTACCGATGGCGGGGTCGCGGTCATACAGCTGCTCGCGTTCGGCGTGGGACAGCCGCTGCCACAGCTCACGGAAAGCCCTGGGGTCCTCGGGCAGCGGCCGGCTCAGCGCATCCGAGGACCCCGAGGAACCGAAAGCGCCGTCATCAGAACCCAGAGCCGCGGCCAGCTCAGCGTCCAGCGAGTTCGCCTGCTCGACAATCGAATCCAGCCGGTGCTGTAGCGCCGGGACGGCCGACCGGGATTCCCACGGCTTGGCCATGACCCGGCCCGTCACCGAATCGATCTCGCACCCGGACACCGCAGCGTCGACGGTCAGGCCCCGAAGCTCGGCCTGCACACCATCGATCCCGGAGGCGGCCCGGCGCGCCGCCTCGGCCACCGCAGCGGCCTGCCGCGCGGCCGCCTCAAGATCGGCCCAGGTACGAGCGATCGCCGCACGCGCCGCCGTCGCCGCCTCGCCCTGCCACGACCCGAGGCCCCGCAGCGCCCCCAACCCGTCGGCCGCAGCCACCAACGCCTCAGCCCGGACACCCGCGGCATCAGCCACCGCACGCACCGCCTCGGCATCCCACCGCGAGATGTCAGCGACGCCCAGCGTCACGGCGCCCCGAGAGCCCGGGCGCGGGACTCCTCACTCTCCCAAAACGACGCCGCACACCCATGCAGATCCTGCGCATGAGAAGCCAGCCGGGCCAGCAACGAGGCACCCGAAGCACCCCACTGCTGAACAACCACGCTCAACGAAGCAGCCGAAAGCCCTTGCCAGCCAGCGCACGCCGACTCCACACGCCTCGCGACATCCGCCAGAGAAGCGGCCAGATCCTCACCGATCCCGGTGACGGCGCCCGCCGAAGCGGCCAGGTCGGCGACGGCTACCTCAAACGACCCAGCCCATGGAAACGACACCGCCCATGGATAACAGCGGGACCGAAACCCCGCCAGTCACCCGCAGGGGACTATTTGGCCGCGTCGAACTTGCTCATCGCCTCGTTCACGCGCTGCAACGCCTGCCCGTACTCAGCGAAGTTGCCGCTGCGCTGGGCCTCCTGCGCCCCAGCCATCGCCGAATCCAGCTCGGCGAGGGCTGCGGCCTTGGCCGGCGATAACGTCAACCCGCCGGGCGGCACCGCCGCGGCCGGGGTGTCGGGTTTCTCCGGCACCGCCGCCGGCGTCAGCGCCGCGGCCACCTCGTCGGCATCCGGCTGACCCGGGCCGACCGCGGGGGCCGGGCCGGTCGCCGTGGCGCCGGCACCGGCGCCGAAGATGCCGTCCAGCGCCTGGGACACGGTGGGGCCGTAGCCCACCTTGTCGTTGTACATCATCGCCACCCGGATCAGGCGTGGGTACGTCGACGCGGCATCGGAGGTCCCCGGCGAGGCATACACCGGCGCCACGTACAGCAGCCCGCCCTGCCCCACCGGCAGGGTCAGCAGGTTGCCCCACCGGATCCGGTTCTGGTTGTCCCGGCCGATCACGCCGAGGTCCTGGGAGACCGCGGTGTCGGTGCTGATCGCGTTGAACGCCAGCTTCGGGCCGTTGACCTGACCGGGAATGGTCAGCACCGTGATCCGGCCGTAGGTTTCCGGGTCCGAGCTGGCGCTGACGAAGGCCGCCAGGAAGTCGCGGCGGAACCGGTTCATCGCGGTCGTCAGCTGGAAGGAGGCCGAATTGTCATTCTTGGCAAGGTTTTTCGCCACGATGTAGTACGGCGGCTGGAAACTGGACGCCGTCGGGTTCGGGTCCAGCGGAACATCCCAGAAGTCCGAGGTGGAGAAGAACGTCACCGGGTCGTCCACGTGGTACTTGGCCAGCAGTGCCCGCTGCACCTTGAACAGATCCTCCGGGTAGCGCAGATGCTCGGCGAGCTCCTTGGAGATTTCAGACTTCGGCTGCACCGTGCCGGGGAATGTCTTCATCCACGCGGCCAGCACCGGGTCCTGCTCGTCCTGGGCGTACAGCGTCACGGTGCCGTCGTAGGCATCGACGGTGGCCTTGACCGAGTTGCGGATATAGGACACCTGCTTATCCGGCCGCAACCGGTTGACCGCCACCCCGGTGGAGTCCGCCGTCGCCGACGACAGGCTCGTCAGCTCCGAGTACGGGTAGTTGTCCAGGGTGGTGTAGCCGTCGATGATCCACACCATGCGCTTGTTGACGATCGCCGGGTACACGGTGCTGTCGGTGGTCAGCCACGGCGCGACGGCCTTGACCCGCTCGGCCGGGTTGCGGTTGAACAGGATCTTGGAGTTCGAGCCGATCACATTGGAGAACAGGAAGTTGCGCTCGGCGAACTTCGCCGCGAACACCCCGCGGGCCAGCCAGTTGCCCACCGGCACCCCGCCGGTCCCGGCATAGGTGTAGTTCTTGGTCTCGGTGTTGGTCTCGTAGTCGTACTCGCGGTCCTCACCGGTCTTGCCGACGATCGCGTAGTCGGCCGGGCCCGAGGAGATCACCGGGCCGAAGTAGATCCGCGGCTGGTCCAGCGGCGCCGGTCCGGGCGAGATGACGGTGCCGTTGGCCCCGACCACACTGGCCAGGAACTCCGGGTAGCCGCCGTTCTGGTTGGGGTCGTTGGCGATCCCGCGGACGGTGTTCGCCGGTGAAGCGATGAACCCGTTGCCGTGGGTGAACACGGTGTGCCGGTTGATCCAGTCGCGCTGGTTGTCGATCAGCCGGGACGGGTTGAGCTCACGGGCGGCCACCACATAGTCGCGCAGGTTGCCGTCCTTGCCCCGGTACCGGTCGATGGACAGCTGATCGGGGAAGAAGTAGAAGTTCTTGCCCTGCTGGAACTGGGTGAACGCCGGGCTGATCACATTGGGGTCCAGCAACCGGATATTGGAGGTGGTGGCCCGGTCGGCGGCCACCTGTTTGGCGTTGATGGAGGCGTTGCCGCTGTAGTCGCGGTAAGTCACCGTCTCCTCGGTCAGACCGTAGGCCTGCCGGGTGGCGGTGATACTGCGCCCGATGTACTCGCTTTCCTTCTGCGCCGCGTTGGGTTTGACGCTGAACTGCTCGACGATCAGCGGCCAGCCCGCCCCGATGATCAGCGAGCTCAGCAGCAGCAGCACCACGCCGATGGCCGGGATGCGCAGGTCCCGCAGGAACAGCGCCGAGAACACCGCCACCGCCGCGATCAGTGCGATCGCCAGCATGATCAGCTTGGCCGGCAGCACCGCGTTGATATCGGTGTAGCCGGCACCGGTGAACGGTTTGCCCGCCCGGGTGTTGGACAGCAGTTCGTAGCGGTCCAGCCAGTAGGCCAGCGCCTTGAGCAGCACCAGCGTGCCGACCAGGCTGATCAACTGGATGCGGGCGGCCTTGGTCAGCGCGCCGGACCCGGCGGCCAGCCGGATGCCGCCGAAGATGTAGTGGGTGACCAGGTTGGCCAGGAACGCCAGGAACAGCGCCGCGAACAGGTAGGACAGCACCAGCCGGTAGAACGGCAGGCCGAACGCGTAGAAGCCCAGGTCCAGGCCGAACTGCGGGTCGGTGACACCGAAGTCGCCGCCGTGCAGGAACAGCTGGATCCGCGGCCAGTAGCTCTGCGCCACCAGACCGGCCATCAGCCCGATCAGCACCGGCACGCCGACCCCGAAGGCCCGCAGCCTGCTCATCACCGCGGTGCGGTAGCGGGCCACCGGGTCGTTGGGGCCCGCGGTCGGCACGAAGACCGGCCGGGTGCGGTAGGCCAGTGCCAGGCCGGCGAACACGATGAGGCCGACCAGCAGCGCGGCCACCAGGAACACCACGAGCCGGGTGATCAGCACCGTGGTGAACACCGAGCGATAGCCCAGCTCACCGAACCACAGCCAGTCGACGTAGGTGTCGATGAAACGGGGCCCGACCAGCAGCACCGCGATGACCGCGATGGCGATCCCGAGAAAGATGCGGTTGCGGCGGGTCAGGGCCGGCATTTTGGCGGGGGGACGAATGCTCATTGCCGCGCTCCACGAGGCGCTCCGAAAATCACGAAACCAACTCTACGCATCTAGCACCGTGGCGGTTCGCCGCCCGCCGACAAGGACTTGAGCGCATCGACGGTCTGGCTGAGCGTCTCGGCTTTGACCAGCTCCATGGTGGTGCCGGTCACGGTGCGCGCCTCGGCGCAGTTCTCGGCCGGCACCAGGAACACCGTCGCCCCGGCCTCCTGGGCGGCGACCATCTTGTGGGTGATCCCGCCGATCGACCCGACCCGCCCGTCGGGGCTGATACTGCCGGTGCCGGCGACGAATTTCGCCCCGTTGAGATCACCGGTGGTCAGCTTGTCGATGACGGCCAGGCTGAAGACCAGCCCGGCCGACGGGCCGCCGATGTTCGCGAGGTTGAAATCGATGGTGAACGGGGCCCAGGGAGCGTCGAGCACCGCGATGCCCAGATACCCGGAGTCGCGGTCATCGCTGGAGCCGAGGGTGACGCGGGCGGTGCTCGGCGGGGCGTCGCGGCGGCGGATGTCCAGAACCAGCTCGTCACCGGGTTTGGTGGACTTCAGCAGCCCGGTGAACTCCTCCAGGTCGGCCACCGGGGTGCCGTCGACTTTCTCCACGACGTCGCCGACCTGCAGTATCCCGGCCGATGGGCCGGGATCGTTGACCCGGTCCACCGTGACCGACTTGGGGTATTCGAGGTAGTTCAACGCGGCGTACTGGGCGTTGTCCTCGGAACGCCGGAAGTCGTCGTCCTGGGATTTCTTGATGTCGTCGCGGGATTTCTCCGGCGGGAACACCAGATCGCGGGGCACCAGTTGGTCCTTACCGGAGGCCCACAGCGTCAGCGCCTGGGCCAGGGTCATCCCGTCGCGCTGGGAGACCGTCGTCATGTTCAGGTGCCCGGAGGTCGGTTTGACCGGGATGCCCTCGATGGCGACGACGGGTTTACCGTCCACATCACCGAGGGTGTCGAACGTCGGACCCGGCCCCAGCGCGACATAGGGCACCGGGACCGCGGCCAGCAGCACACCGAACACGAGGATCGGCACCAGCGCCACCACCAGTGTCAGAATCCGCCTGTTCACGCCGCCCACCTTAACGGCGGTACCGTGGTGCCATGCCTGACCTGCCGTTCGGATTCTCCGGCGATGACCCTGACCGGGATGCCGATCGCGACAAGGGTAAGAATCCCGGTCCGGGGGCCGATCCGTTCGGCCTCGGCGGGGCCGGGTTCAACCCCGGCGACCTCGGTCAGCTGTTCTCCAAACTGGGTGAGATGTTCTCCGGAGCGGGCAGTGCGATGGCCTCCGGGAGGGGTGGGGCGGTGAACTACGACCTGGCCCGCAAGCTGGCGTCGAGTTCCATCGGGTTCTCCGCGCCGGTGCCGGAGAACACCGCCAAAGCCGTCGCCGATGCCGTACATCTGGCCGACACCTGGCTGGACGGCGCCACCGCACTGCCGGCCGGTGCCACCCGGGCGCTGGCCTGGACCCCGCAGGACTGGGTGGACAACACCCTGGACACCTGGAAACGGCTGTGCGACCCGATGGCCGAACAGATTTCGACCGTATGGTCCTCGGCGCTGCCCGAGGAGGCCAGGGCGATGGCCGGGCCGCTGATGGCGATGATGACCCAGATGGGTTCGATGGCGTTCGGCTCCCAGCTCGGCCAGGCGCTGGGCCGGCTGTCCCAAGAGGTGCTGACCTCCACCGACATCGGACTTCCGTTGGGTCCCAACGGGGTTGCCGCACTGATGCCGGCCACCATCGAGAAACTCTCCGATGGGTTGGAACAGTCCCGCTCGGCCGTCCTCACCTTCCTGGGGGCCCGCGAGGCCGCCCACCACCGGCTGTTCACCGGGGTGCCGTGGCTGTCGTCGCAACTGCTGGGTGCGGTCGAGGCCTACGCCAAGGGCATGAAGATCGACATGAGCGGCATCGAGCAGCTCGGGGCGGGCCTCGACCCGTCCGCGCTGTCGGATCCGTCGAAGATGGAAGAGCTGCTCTCCCAGGGAATGTTCGAACCCAAAGCCACCCCGGAGCAGACCGCCGCTCTGGAGCGGCTGGAAACCCTGCTGGCGTTGGTGGAGGGCTGGGTGCAGACGGTGGTGACCGCCGCCCTCGGTGACCGGATTCCGGGCACCGCCGCGCTGAGCGAGATGCTGCGCCGTCGCCGCGCCACCGCCGGACCGGCCGAGCAGACCTTCGCCACCCTCGTCGGCCTGGAGTTGCGGCCACGCAAGATGCGCGAGGCCGCGGTGCTGTGGGAGCGGCTGACCGAGGCGGCCGGGATCGACGCCCGCGACGCGGTGTGGGCCCACCCCGACCTGCTGCCGTCCTCCGACGACCTCGACGACCCGGCCGGGTTCATCGACCGGGTCATCGGCGGAGATATCAGCGGAATCGACATCGACACCGCGATCGCCGAGTTCGAGAAGGACGCCCGCGATTCCCGCGAAGGCCCCGGTGAGGACTCCGGCACGGGGCCTGTTAGCAGCTGAGTCGCCGGCGGCCCCGCAGATGACACAGTCACGGGGTGCTGCACACGGATCTGACCTATGTGCTCGACCCCGGCATGCCGGTGCTGCTGCGGCCCGACGGCACGGTCCAAATCGGCTGGGATCCGCACCGCGCGGTGCTGGTGCGCCCGCCGTCCGGGCTCAGCCCCGGCGGGCTGGCCGCGGTGCTGCGGGCCCTGTCCGCCCCGCTGCCCGCGGCTGAGCTGCACCGATTGGCCCGTGCGCACGGTCTCGACGACACCGCCGGGTTCGACGAGATGCTGTCCGGGTTGCGCGCCGCCGGTGTCCTGACCGAGCACGACCGCCGTCCCGTCGGGCGGGCCCTGTCGATCCGGGTGCACGGCAGCGGGCCGCTGTCGGAGCTAGTGGCCGACGGGCTGCGCTGCTCCGGGGCGCGGGTCGGGCGCAGCAACCGGGTCGGTGCGGGGGTGCCCGCCGGGGTGGGTCTGGTGGTGCTGGCCGATCAGCTGGCCGCCGATCCGCGGCTGGTGCGGGACCTGCAGGGCGCCGGGGTGCCACATCTGCCGGTGCGGGTGCGCGACGGGGTCGGGATCGTCGGGCCGCTGGTCATCCCGGGTCTGAGCAGCTGCCTGTGCTGCGCCGATCTGCACCGCACCGACCGCGACCCGGCCTGGCCGGCGCTGGCCGCCCAGCTGCGCGAGGTGGTCGGCACCGCCGACCGGCCGACGCTGCTGGCTACCGCCGCGCTGGCCCTGGGACAACTGCAGCAGATCATCGCCGCGGTACGCGCCGGGTCGGTATCGGAGCCACCGGCCCCGGCGACCCTGAACGCCACCGTCGAGGTCGACGTCGCCTCCCAGAGCATCCGGGCCCGGCGCTGGAGCAGACATCCGCTCTGTGGTTGTTGGCACACCTCGTTGACCAGACCGGCGGATCGAGGATGATGGTGAGCGTGGCCGATGACATCAAGCGTGGATCTGCCCGCCGGAACGCCAAACTGGCCAGCATCCCGGTCGGCATGGCGGGCCGGGCGGCCCTCGGCGCGGCCAAACGCCTGACCGGGAAGTCCCGCGACGAGGTCAACGCCGAACTGATGGACAAGGCCGCCAACCAGCTTTTCAGCGTGCTCGGCGAGCTCAAGGGCGGCGCGATGAAGGTGGGCCAGGCGCTGTCGGTGCTCGAGGCCGCCATCCCCGAGGAGTTCGGGGAGCCCTATCGCGATGCGCTGACCAAACTGCAGAAGGACGCCCCGCCGCTATCGGCGGACAAGGTCCACCGGGTGCTCGACGGTCAGCTGGGCACCAAGTGGCGCGACCGGTTCCGTTCCTTCGATGACACCCCGGTGGCGTCGGCCAGCATCGGGCAGGTGCACAAGGGGGTGTGGGCCGACGGTCGCGCGGTAGCCGTCAAGATCCAGTACCCCGGCGCCGACGAGGCGCTGCGCGCCGACCTCAAAACCATGCGCCGGCTGACCGGTGTGCTCAAACAGCTCTCCCCCGGCGCCGATGTGCAGGGTGTGGTCGACGAGCTCGTCGAGCGCACCGAGATGGAGCTGGACTACCGGCTGGAGGCCAATAACCAGCGGGCTTTCGCCAAAGCCTACGAGGGCCACCCGCGCTTCTTCGTCCCGCATATCGTCGGCAGCGCACCCAAGGTGATGGTGAGTGAGTGGATCGACGGCGGGGTGCCGCTGGCCGAGATCATCCGCAACGGCACCCCCGAACAGCGGGATATTTGCGGCACAAGGCTTTTCGAGCTGACCTTCGATGCCCCGGGCCGGGTCGGGATGATGCACGGTGACGCCCACCCCGGCAATTTCATGTTGCTCGACGACGGCCGGATGGCCGTTCTGGACTTCGGTGCGGTGGCCCCGCTGCCGAACGGGCTGCCGGTGGAGATGGGCATCATGATCCGGCTGGCCCAGGAGAAGCAGTACGACCTGCTGCTGCCCACCATGGAGAAGGTGGGCTTCGTCCGCAAGGGTGAGCAGGTCTCGCTGGAGGCCATCGACGAGATGCTGGCCCAGTACGTCGAACCCGTCGAGGTGCCGGTGTTCCACTACACCCGCAAGTGGTTACAGGGCCACGCCGCGGCCAGCATGGAGCGCACCCCGCAGAACCTGAAGATGGCCCGGCAGATGGATCTGCCCGCCCAACTGGCGATCCCGCTGCGGGTGATCGGCTCGACGGTGGCGATCTCGTGTCAGCTGGACTGCCACGTACCGGTGCGGGAGATGGCCGAGGCGCTGATCCCCGGCTACGCCGAACCGCATCCGGCGCTCTGAGCTGATCAGCCGGCCGGAAGCGAGCGTTCCACGGGCTCAGGTCACGGGGTCGACACGGGCGGGCACACCGGCTTTGTCGCCGGGTTCGCCGGGATCGGCGCCGGCCTCATCGGTGTGCAGTAGTTCGCGCACCGAGGGACGAGTGCCGTACGGCCGCAGCATGGTGCTGGCCGGGCGCGGGCGCACCTTCAGCGGCCACCAGAACCAGCGGCCCATCAATGCGGCGATCGACGGTGTCATGAAGGACCGCACGATCAGGGTGTCGAATATCAGGCCGACGCCGATGGTGGTCCCGATCTGGGCCAGCACCATCAGGTCGCCGACGACGAAACCGCACATGGTGAAGGCGAACACCAAACCGGCGGCGGTCACCACCGAACCGGTGCCGGCCATGGTGCGGATCAGACCGGTGTTCAGCCCCGCCCCGATCTCCTCCTTGAACCGCGAGATCACCAGCAGGTTGTAGTCCGAGCCCACCGCCAGCAGAATGATGATGGCCAGCGCCAGCACGATCCAGTACAGCTCGATCCCCAGCAGGTGCTGCCAGATCAGCACCGAGAGCCCGAACGAGGCGCCCAGCGACAGCACCACGGTGCCGACGATCACGAGAGCGGCCACCACGCTGCGGGTCACGAACATCATGATCAGCAGGATCAGGCTGATGGCCGCGATCACGACGATGATCAGGTCATAGTTCGCCATGTCCCGGGCGTCCATGAACCCCGACGCGGTGCCGGCGATGTAGATCCCCGACCCGGCCAGCGGGGTGCCCTTGAGGGCTTCCTGCGCGGACTGGCGGATCGGTTCGATATGCGAAATGCCTTCTGTCGTCGCGGGATCGGTGTCGTGGGTGATGATCATCCGGGCGGCCTTGCCATCCGGGGACAGGAACAGCTTCATACCGCGCTTGAACTCGGAGTTGTCGAACACCTCGGGTGGCAGATAGAAGGTGCTGTCGTCCTTGGCCTGGTCGAAGGCCTGTCCCATGGCGTCGGCGTTCTTGAGCGCCTCCGCGGACTGCGCGAATAACCCTGACTGGGTGGCGTAGTTGCGCTCGGCGAGGGTCTTGTTGCGCTCCTGGATGGCGATGTTCGCCGGGATCAGCGCCATCTGTTCGGGGATCAGCGCCAGCAGTTGGGGCTGCAGGGCGTTGAGCTTGTCCAGGCTTGCGGTGACCTGGTCGAACTGTTCGGTCAGCGAGTCCACTCCGTCCAGAGCGTCGAACAGCGAGCGGAACGTCGCACACAGCGGGATGTCGAAACAGTGCGGCTCCCAATAGAAATAGTTCTTGATCGGGCGGAAGAAGTCGTCGACGTTGGCGACCTTGTCGCGCAACTCCTTGATCTGCGCGGAGGTCTCACGGAAGGCCGTCACCTGCTCGTCGGTGGCCTCGGTGGCCTGTCGCTGGAGTTCGTACTGCCGTTCCTGCAGCGCGTACTGCTCCTGCAGCAGGGTGATCGAGCGGGAGATCTCGGCTACCTGCTCGACCAGATCGTCGGCGCGGGCCTGCTGGAATGGCAGGTTCTGAATCTGCGCGGAGGACTGCGCACTCATCTGGAAGCCCAGCGAAGTGTGCTCCAGTGGGGTGCCCAGCGGCCGGGTGATGGACTGCACCATCGCCACCCCGGGGGTGCGGAACACCTCCTTGGCGATGCGCTCGAGCACGATCATATTGGCCGGGGTGCGCAGATCCTGGTCGGTTTCGACCATCAGAACCTCGGGGTTGAGCCTTGCCGCCGAGAAGTGCCGTTCGGCCGCGGCGTAGCCGATCTTCGACGGCGCCCAGTCCGGCTGGTAGTGGCGGGCGTCATAGGAGGTCTTGTACCCGGGCAGGGCCAGCAGACCGATGAGTGCCACCGCGATCGAGGCCACCAGGACCGGCCCGGGCCAGCGGACGATCGCGGTGCCGATGCGCCGCCAGCCGCGGGTTCGCATGGCGCGCTTGGAGTCGAACAACCCGAGATGGCTGCCCATCGTGATGACCGCCGGCGTCAGGGTCAGCGAGCCCACCAGGGTGACCAGGAGGCCGATACCGGCCGGGATTCCCAGGCTGTTGAAGTATGGCGTGCGGGTGAATACCAGGCAGAACACCGCGGCGGACACCGTCAGGCCCGAGCCGATGATCACATGCGCGGTGCTGCGATACATCGTGTAGTAGGCGGCTTGGCGATCCTCACCGGCCTGGCGCGCCTCCTGGTAACGGCCCAACAGGAAAATCGCGTAGTCGGTGGAAGCCGCGATCGCCAGCAACGTCAGCAGGTTGGTCGCATACGTCGACAGCGGGATGATGCCGGTGTGACCCAGGAAGGCGACCAGACCGCGGGCGGCCGAAACCTGGATGGCGACCGCGAAGAGAGTGAGCAGCGTGGTGGTGATGGACCGGTAGACGATCAGCAGCATCACCGCGATCACACCGAACGTCAGCGCGGTGACCTTGATGTGGCTGCCCTCACCCACCGCGAACTCGTCGGCGACCAGAGCCGCCGGGCCGCTCACATAGGCCTTGATACCGGGCGGGGCCGGAGTCTGGTCCACGATCTCGCGGACGGCGGCCACGGATTCGTTGGCCTGACTGCTACCGGCGTCGCCGACCAGATAGACCTGGATCAGCGCGGCCTTGCCGTCGCTGCTCTGCGCACCGGCGGCGGTCAGCGGATCACCCCAGAAGTACTGGACGTGCTGGACATGCTCGGTATCGGCCCGCATGCGCTCCACCAGGACGTCGGCGAAGCGGTGGGCGTCATCGCCCAGCGGCTGATCGCCCTCGAGCACCAGCGTGACCAGGCTGTCGGAGTCGTACTCACCGAATACCGCGCCCACCCGCTTGGAGGCGATCAGCGACGGCGCATCCTTGGAGCTCTGGGCGACGTTGTGGACCCGCCCGACCTCCTCCAGCTGCGGGATCAGCGCGTTGCTCGAGGCGGCCAGTGCCAGCCAGAGAATGGCGATCGGTATCGCCAGCCGGCGGATCAGCTGCGGAATACGGGGCGGGGTGCCGTGGCGGTTACTCATCCGGATTTGTCCAGGCAGAAGACGTACGCGCTCGCGCCGCTGGCCAAGCGCTCCACCTTGACGACCCCGTCGATGGTGATCCGGCAGCCCAGGCTGCTGCCGTCACCCTGGGCCTGAACGTTGACCAGGACCGCGGGGACGGTCGTGGAATCCTCATAGGCCCACGGCAGGGCCACATCGTCGACCCGCTGCGGCCGGGAGTTGACGTCCATGTAGGTGATGGTCGCTGTGGCGCCGGGCTGGCCGAACACCTGCAGCAGAACCTCTTTGGGATTGAACGGCACGATCTGGTCGGCGACGCCGTCCATATTCGCCGTATTGACCTCGGATTTGAAAGCCCCTTGCAGCCGGTGCACCGCGAAGCCGGCCAGCACGACGATGCCGATCGACACCCAGACCAGCCAGACCCGGCCGAGAGCCGAGGTGAGCGTGCGCTTCACCGGTCAGCCTCCACCGGCAGTACGGTACCGTACCGTTTCACTGCGCGCCCCGCGTCAGGCCCGGCAGGATCATGTCGTCGACGAGAGTGCGGACCGTACGGCGGGTTGCCGGCCGGTTCTGGATCACCGCGCGGTAGATCAGGTAGCCGGGCAGCAGATCCCACAGTTCGCTGTCGACGACCTCGGGACAGATCTCGCCGCGGTCGACGGCGTGTGTGAGCACGTCCTTCATCATCGCCCGGCGCTGATCGAACAGCTGCTCCTGTAGGGCGTCCCCGAGGTCGGTGTTACGCGAGGCCTCCCCGAGCACGGCCCGCAGCGTGCTGCCGTGCTCCTTGACATGGGCGCAGACGGTGTCGCCGATGGCGATCAGATCCTCGCGCAGACTCCCGCTGTCCGGCGGCACGGCGTCCTGGCTGACACCCTCGATGAACGCGGCCAGGACCAGTTCGGCCTTGGTGGGCCAGCGCCGGTACATGGTGGCCTTGCTGGCCCGGCCGGTGGCGGCGACATCATCGAGGGTCAGCCGCTCGTAGCCGTGCTCCTGGAGCAGACCCAGCGTGACCGCGAGCAGTTCGCGTTCCCGGTCCGACCACGTCACGGGCGCAATGCTAACGCCGGGCGGGTCAGACCGGGGCGGCCACGAGCAGCCCGGCCAATGTGAGTCCCCATACGCCGCTATCGGCGGGTTGCGGATAAAACCGCACGCTCGGCGGGGCAGGTCGCGGATACTGGGACGACGGATGCCACGAGAGCCGGCACCGAGACGAGAGGAGTACGCCACCGATGGGCGCAGCGGACAAGCACGGCGAGGGCTCATGGACTGAACTCCAGGAGCGAGACGACGCCCGTCGGTTGCGGGAGTTGCCGGCGTTCGAGAAGTTCTCCGACGACGATCTGAATCACCTGGTCCGAGCGGCACACCACGACTCGACCTCGGGCCCGTGGCCGCTGATCCACGAACAGACTCCGTCGGACTCCTGCTACATCCTGCTCAGCGGGGAGGTCGGGGTCTACGTCGGCCGCGAGCACATCGCCTCTCTGGGACCGGGTGAGGTGATCGGCGAATCAGCCCTGCGGAGCGGCAAGCTGCGCTCCGCCACAGTGACGACGACCGGGCCGACCGAAGTGCTGCGCATCGAGGCCGAGGATCTGACCGGCCTGCTCCGGCAGATCCCGGCTCTTCGCGCCGTCATCGAGGCGAGCGCCGCGCGGCACACCCCGGTCTCCACCGGTGATTCGCCGGAACCGGCCGGTCCGAAACGGGTGAAGGTCGATGCCTCGGTCCCCGCCGAGTTGGTCGAGCGATTCGAGCAGACCGCAGGCGCGTCGGGCCTGACCGTCGCGGCCGCGCTCGAGGACGCGCTCAGCAGGTGGCTCGACAGCAGGGGCTGAATCAGCCGGCGGCCAGGACCACCCGGCCGAGCATGACCTGGCCGGCCACGATCAGGCTGGCGAAGGCGAAGATCAATGCCGATGCGGTCCAGGCCAGTGCCTGCCCGGTCTGGCCGTAGAGTTCCGGCACGAACCCGATCGCCAGGCCGTCGAAGGTCATCGCCCCGGCCGCGCCCCAGAGGAACACCGTCCGCTGATCGAGCCTGCGCAACCGGGCGACCCACTGCAGGAACCACACCGTGGGCGGTGCGGCCAGTGCGACGGCGACATAGACCGCCACCCGCCGGGGTGTCTGGAGAAAAAGCGATTCCGGTAGCAGGCTGATGACGATGGCGAATCCGAGCGCGACCAGCGCCCCCACCACGAATCCGGTTAGCACTGCGGCGCTTCGGCGTTCATCCATCTCGGCACTCCCCTTTTTGTAGCGGCAACTACAAATAATGGTAGACAGTGCGCCCTCTAGGATCAAGGGGTGGGCTACAAGCACTCCCGGGAGGATCTTCTGAAGGCCGCCGCCCGGCTGGCCGCCACCTCGGGGATCGGATCGCTCACGTTCGGGTCGGTCGGCGCGAGCCTGGGCATCAGCGACCGGACCGTCGTCTACTACTTCCCCACCAAGGCCGAGATGATCACTTCGGTGATCGCCGCACTCGGCGAGCAACTGCAGAGCGCGCTGGCCGACGCCTTCGGCGAGCAGGCCCTGCCAGTTCTCGACCTGCAGCGCCGGGCCTGGCCGACGCTGGCCTCTCCAACTGCCGATCCGATCTTCGCGGTGTACTTCGAGATCGTCGGACTGGCCAGCGCGCGCCGCGAGCCCTACGCCAGCCTGGCGCCGGCACTCATCGGCGGCTGGGTGGACTGGATGGAGCCGCGGATCGCCGCCCCGACGGCCGCCGAACGCCGGTCGCAGGCGCTGGCCTCGGTGGCCCTGCTGGACGGACTGCTGCTGCTGCGGCGGATGTCGGGTGCGCGCGCGGCCAACACGGCGGCCCGTGCACTCGGCGTCATGTAAGGACCGCTAACTGCGGGCCCGCACTAGGTCCAGGACTTCGGCGCCGAACTGCTCGAGCTTTCGGGCGCCGATCCCCGGGATCGCCACCAGCGCGGTCTCGTCCGCGGGCAGCGACTCGGCGATGGCGATCAGCGTGTTGTCGGTGAACACCACATAAGCCGGGACGCTGAGCTCCCGGGAGGTGGCCAACCGCCAGTCCTTGAGCTGGGCGAGCAGTTCCTCGTCGATATCGACCGCGCAGGTCTCGCAGCGCCGCAACATGATTGCCGGGGCGCTGGTGAGTACGGCATTGCAGACCCGGCAGTGCGGCGTGGCGCCCCGTTGGCGGCGCGGTTTGGCCGGCCCTCCGGCGGTCGGCCCGGCGCTCGCCTGCGGGGCGATACCGTTGAGGAAGCGCGACGGCTTTCTGCCCTGCCGACCTCCCGGCGCCCGGGCCAACGCCCAGCTGAGCTCCAAATGCTTTCTGGCGCGGGTGATTCCGACGTAGAGCAGCCGCCGTTCCTCCTCGACGGCCTCACTATCGGGGCCCTTGGCCACCGCATGACTGATCGGCAGGGTCCCGTCGGCCACGCCGACCAGGAACACCGCATCCCATTCCAGACCTTTGGCGGCGTGCAGCGAGGCCAGCGTGACACCCTGGACGGTGGGCGGGTGCCGCGAGTCGGCCCGCACCCGCAGTTCGGCGACCAGAGCAGCCAGGTCGATCTCCGGGCGGGCGGCGACCTCCTCGTCGACGAGTTCGGCCAACGCCGATAACGCCTCCCAGCGCTCCCGCGCCTTGGTGCCCGTCGGCGCCTCGGCGGTCAGGCCCAGCGGTTCGAGCAGTTCGCGGACCAGTTCCGACAGCTCGCCCCCGATCTCCCGGTCGGCCGCACGCTGTAGCGCGACGAGTGCCTGGCGGATCTCCTGGCGGCTGAAAAACCCCTCACCGCCGCGCACCTGGAATCCGATACCCGCGGCGGTCAGCGCTTCCTCGTACACCTCGGACTGGGCGTTGATGCGGTAGAGCACCGCGATCTCCGCGGCCGGAATACCCTTCCCGAGCAGTCCCTTGATCGCCCGCGCCACGGCAGTGGCCTCGGCCACCTCGTCGGGGTGGTCGCGGAAGGTCGGCTCCGGTCCGGGCGGTCGCTGGCCGATCAGGTGCAGCTTCGAGCCGGCCATCCGCCCGCGCGCCCCCGCGATCACCCGGTTGGCCAATGAGACCACCTGCGGGGTGGAGCGGTAGTCGCGCTCCAGGCGCACCAGGGTCGCCTCCGGAAAACGTCGCGAGAAGTCCAGCAGGTAGCGCGGCGAGGCGCCGGTGAAGGAGTAGATGGTCTGGTTGGCGTCACCGACAACGGTCAGGTCGTCGCGTTCGCCGAGCCAGGCGTCCAGCACCCGCTGCTGCAGCGGGGTGACGTCCTGGTACTCGTCGACGACGAAACACCGGTAGCGGTCCCGGAACTCCGAGGCCACTGCCGCATCGTTCTCGATGGCCGCAGCGGTGTGCAGCAGCAGATCGTCGAAGTCCAGCAGCGCCACCCCGTCGCGGTTCGCCTTCAGCGCCTCGTAGCCGGCGTAGACCGCCGCTACCTTCGAGGCGTCCATCGGGATATCGCGGCCGGCCTGCGCGACCGCACCGGCATAGGTCTCCGGGGTGATCAGCGAAGCTTTGGCCCACTCGATCTCCCCGGCGAGGTCGCGGACGTCCTCGGTACCGGCCTGCAACCGCGCCCGGTTGGCGGCCTGGGCCACCACGGCGAACTTACTGTCCAGCAGCTGCCAGCCGGTGTCGCCGACCACCCGCGGCCAGAAGTAGTGCAACTGGCGCCGGGCGGCGGCGTGGAAGGTCAGCGCCTGCACCCCGCCGATCTGCATACCGCGCAACCGGCTGCGCATCTCCCCGGCCGCTCGGGAGGTGAACGTCACCGCCAGCACCTGACCGGCCGCGACGTGGCCGTTGGCGATCAGGTGCGCGATGCGATGGGTGATGGTGCGGGTCTTACCGGTACCGGCCCCGGCCAGCACGCACACCGGCCCGCGTGCGGCCAGGACGGCCTCGCGTTGTTCGTCGTCGAGGCCGACGAGTTCGGCGGCGGTCGCGGGCATGGCCTCCATCTTGGCAGCCTGCGGGGACAGCGGGTTATCGACTGTGGGATATCTTGGGGCCCTTATGACAGAACCTCAGGTCACCATGTATTCCACGGTGTGGTGCGGCTACTGCAAACGTCTCAAGACCATGATGAAGGCTGCCGGTATCTCGTTCACCGAGGTCGATATCGAACACGACCCGGCGGCCGCGGAGTTCGTCATGACGGCCAACGGCGGGAATCAGACCGTGCCCACGCTGCGCTTCGCCGACGGATCGGCGCTGACCAACCCGAGCATCAACGAGGTCAAGGCCAAGCTGGGGGTCTAGCGCGCCGCCCGGTTCTCCGGGTTCCCGGGTCTCCGGGTCTCCGGGTCTCCGGGTTCCCGGGTCTCCGGGTTCCCGGGTTCCCGGGTCTCCGGGGGTGTAGTACTTTTGCCCAGCTCTGAGCGACAACCCGTCGGGGTATTGCCCGGTGCGTAGTCACTCGTCCGGCGCGGCTCAATCCCGGGCCACTCGCCGCGGCAGCGCCCGCTACCCGGCCATCCGCCGAGCTTCCTCCCGCAGCGCCACCACCCGCCAGATGATCCGGTGTTCGGTCGAGCGTGGCATACCCCCGGCACGGTAACGGCCCCGATCGATCCGACGGACCCGGTCGCGCGCCCGTTCCCATCGCAGTGCGTCCGAAATAGTCTTCGACGGCCGGCCGCCGACGGCAAAACCCCACCGCTGCAGACCCTCCGCGAGCTCGGGCACCGTGGCGGGCCCGAGCAACTGCAGCAACCGGACCAGGACGTAACGTAATTCAGTACCGCGCAGCAAACGGCCGTGCGGCGGGGTCGTATCAGTCATAACGGCAACGTCGCATACGGCTCTGACATGAGCCGCGCCGCCGGGCTCAACGCGAGGCTCCAGCCCAGTTGTCGCTCAAAGGTGGGCAAATGCACTGGGGGTAGACAGACACGTGCACCGGTGGTGCTGAAGCAGAAACTGCCAGCGGTTCGGAGCGCGGTGGGCGGTGGGCGGTGGGCGGTGCACAGGATATGGCCGGTGCGTGGACGGACCGAGCGGTCAGCCGCCGTGGTACGCCCAGGACTCGATGATCTCCCGGGCGATGGAGATGGAACCGGGTAACAGCAGCCGGGATGTGGAGTCACTGCTCCAGTCGCCCTCCTCCAGCGCGGCGCGGACCTCGGCACGGGTGAACCAGGCGGCTTCGGCGATCTCCCCGTCGTTGAAGGCAAAATCCTGCCCCGGGTCGGCGACGGCGTGGAAACCGACCATCAACGACCGCGGAAACGGCCATGGCTGGCTGCCCAAGTAGTGCACATCACGCACGGTAAGCCCGATCTCCTCGGCAACCTCGCGCACCACACAGGTCTCGAAGGACTCGCCGGCCTCGACGAAACCGGCGATCAGCGAGAACAGCCGCGGCGGCCAGACGGTTTGCCGGGCCAGCACCGCACGGTCGGCGCCGTCATGCACCAGGCAGATGACGGCGGGGTCGACGCGGGGAAAGTCCTCCTGCCCGGTGAGCACGTTGCGCCGTGCCCAGCCGGATCGGACCGGCCGGGTCGGGGATCCGTCGGTCGGCGAAAAACGAGCGCTGTCATGCCAATTCAACAGAGCCAGCGCGCCGGCGACCAACTGGGCACTGACATCGTCGAACGGCACTGCGGAACGGCGCGGGTCGATCGCGCGGGCCGGGGGTGCGGGACCGTCCGGGTGCGCGGGGCCGTCCGGGGGCGCCGCCAGCGGGGCGCGCACCGCCCAGACATGACGGCCGTCGGCGATCCGGCCCAGGAAAACCGCATCCGGCGGCGGGACGTCACCCAACTCTGTCGCCGGGGCGAGCACCACACGCTGATCGACGACAAGCACCTGATTGCGATCATCGACGCGCAGCAGAGCGGCCTCGCCCCATCCGGCGACAGCGGCGTTGACATCGGTGCGAAGGTGGTCGGCTCGGTCGGCCCCGACCCGCGACAGCAGAGGGACATTGCGCAGCCGGAAGCTCACCGGTTTGGTCACTCGTCGTCGGCGGTGCGCACGTAGAGCACGCGGTCGGACCGCTCCAGGGCATCCATTTCGGCGTCGTCGAACCGCAGCAACCGCCCATCGCGGACCACACCGAGCACGACATCGGACAGATGCCGGGGAGAGCCGCCGACCTCTTTCTCCTCCACCTCGCGCTCGGCGATCACCACCCCGGAGTCCGGGGTGATCAGATCCTCGATCATCCCCACCACCGTGGGCTTGGAGGTGGCCAGGCCGAGCAGCCGGCCCGCGGTCTCCGAGGACACCACCACCGAGTCGGCCCCGGACTGCAACAGCAGATGGCGGTTCTCGGCTTCGCGCACCGAGGCGATGATGGTCGCGTTGGGCGCCAGTTCGCGCGCGGTCAGGGTCACCAGCACCGCGGTGGGATCGCTGTTGGTCGCCACCACGACGGCGCTGGCGTTCTGGGCTCCGGCCAACCGCAGCACATCGGATCGGTTGGCGTCACCGCGCACCGTCACCAGACCGGCCGTCTTGGCCAGCTCAAGGGCGGATTGCTCGGTATCCACGACCACGATTTCGGCGGGTTTGACGCCGTCGGCGATCATGGCGCTCACCGCGGTGCGGCCCTTGGTGCCGTACCCGACGACGACGGTGTGGTTGCGCACCTTCCTCCTCCAATTCTGGATCTTCAACGTCTGCCGCGACGCCGTGGTCAGCGTCTCAACGGTGGTACCGACCAGAACGATCAGGAAGGCCACCCGCAGCGGGGTGATCATCAGGATGTTCACCAGCCGGGCCCGCTCGGTGTACGGCGCGATATCACCGTAGCCGGTGGTCGACAGCGACACCGTCGCGTAGTAGAAGCAATCCAGGAGCGTCAACGGCTTTCCGGTGGAGTTGCTGTAGCCGTCGCGGTCGAGGTAGACGATGAACACCGCGGCGAACAGTGCCGCGAGGGCGTAGAGCACCCGCCGTGCGATCCGTCGCCCGGGGCTGACGAATTTCGTCGGGATGTGCAGGTATTCGACCAACTCGGAGTCGGGTTTGGCGGCAAGGTTCTCGTTGATCGCGTCGAGGTTCCGCCGCACCCGCCGGTTAGCCACGAGAATCCGTCACGAACTCATCCGATGCGTTTCGCCCGAGGGGATGGCAGCACACCGCCATTATGTAACCATGCCGCAGACCCCCACAGAACGCTCAGCCGAACCAGCCAGTCAGCGCCCCGCCTATCGGATGGCGGCAATGTTGATCGGAATCGGCGCCGGACACTTCCTGGCACCGAAGCCGTTCGACACCATCGTGCCCACCGAGTTGCCCGGCAGCCCGCGTTTCTACACCTACGCCTCGGGAGCGGCTGAAGTGGGTGTGGGCGCGATGCTGCTGGCGCCGCGCACCCGCCGGGCCGGGGCGCTGGCCGCCGTGGCGCTGTTCCTGGCGGTGTTCCCGGCCAACCTGAACATGGCCCGGATGTGGTGGAACAAACCGGGCGCCCAGAAGTGGCCGATGCGGATCGCCGCGTTGGCGCGGCTGCCGATGCAGGCGCCGATGATCGCCCAGGCGCTCAGGATCCGGCGTGACGCTCCGCGTCGGGTCTGAGCAGGGCGGCCAGTTCGGCAGCCTCCGGCAGGGTGTCGGGGGCGACGGTCCGGCCGGCACGCACGTAGTGGAACACCGCCCGCACCTGCGACACCGGGCGGCCGGTCAAACCGGCCCAGGCCAGGCGGTACACCGCCAACTGGACCGCGGCGTGCCGGCGGGCCGCATCATCGGCGGGCGGCGCACCGGTCTTCCAGTCGACGACGGTGCACCCGCCGTCGGGGTCGGCGAACACGGCATCGATGCGGCCACGGACCACGGTTGCGCCGAATGCCATCTCAAAGGGCACCTCGACGTCTACCGGCGTTCGGGCCGCCCACGGTGAGGCGTTGAACGCATCCTGCAGCACCGCCAACAGCTCGACATCGGCGGTCTGCGGATCCCCAGCGCCGGGCAGGTCGTCGAGGTCGAACAGCCGCTCGGCGCCGTAGAAACGCTGCACCCAGTCGTGGAAGGCGGTGCCCAGGATCGCGTGCGGATCCGGACGAGCCGGCAGCCGCCGGGTGAGCCTGCGGGCCGCATCCTCCCGGTCCCGGTCGAGATCGACAAGGGCGCTGACCGAGAGCTGGGCCGGTAACGCCGTCGGTGCGGGCTGGGCGGCCCGGGCCCGTTCGGCCAGCAGCGCATCGACATCGGCGATCCAGCCGTTCGGATCGCCGGAGTCGGCCGGCACCGGTTTCGCAGCGATGGCCGCGGCGACCAACTGCGC
>Ga0180435_10001995_pt1 | contig 20939 bp, 13 predicted proteins | sample SS_ome_3_FD_132467 | JGI IMG/M metagenome (GOLD analysis project Ga0180435, IMG submission 132467) | Hypersaline lake sediment archaeal communities from the Salton Sea, California, USA - SS_3_S_1 metaG | ecosystem: Environmental > Aquatic > Non-marine Saline and Alkaline > Hypersaline >...
CATCAACAGCCTATATTGAATATGGTTTAACGACAAACTATGGCACTAATACTCAATTAGATACGAATAAAATCTTTGATCACACTATAACGCTCTCTAACCTCCAGCCAGGCACAACATATCACTACCGCATCCATTGCACCGACGCTGCAGGAAACGAGGCTGTGAGTGATGATTATACTTTTACCACCGCAGAGAATCCGACTCAAAATAATTCGCCCGATGTGACTTCGATCCCCAATACCTTCAATAAAGAAGAAGGCGAAACCATCACCAAAGCCCAAATCGAATTGGCTACCGATGCCGACGGTGATAATCTGACCTATACTTATTCCAACTGGACGACTTCGCTTCCCTACACCATAGGTTACGATCAGGCGGGGACTCATACCTTACATGTTGCGGTATCCGACGGAACCGATTCGGTATCCAAGGATATCACCATTAACGTGTCTAATACGAACCGTACTCCTTTGTCGCAAAATCAAAGCTTATCCTTGGACGAAGATACCAGCAAGGCGTTTCAGCTATCGGGCAGTGATCCGGACAACGATGGTATTACTTATCAAATTGTGACTTCTCCCAGCCAGGGAAACCTCTCCGGAAGCGCACCTAACCTGACATACACACCCAGTCAAAATTATCATGGTGCCGACACTTTTACTTTTAAGGTTAATGATGGTTCGGCAGATTCCAACATAGCCACCGTATCATTGACGATTCAATCGGTAAATGATCCCCCGATAGCCAACCATGGCCCGAACCAGGAGGTTACCGACAGTAATCGAGACGGGAGCGAAACCATCACCCTGGACGGATCGGGTTCCACCGATCCCGACGGGACCATTGTCAGTTACATCTGGAAAAAAGATAGCACTCAAATCGCTACCGGCGTGAATCCGCCGGTAACTCTGGGCACTGGAGAACACGACATCTCTCTGACTGTTATCGACAACGAAGGTGCCGCCCATATAGACAATGGCGTTATCATTACCATTAACACTCCGGCCAATGAAGCCCCTGTTTTAACCGGGATTGGTCCGAAAAATGTTCAGGTGAATTCTTTACTGCAATTTCAGGTTGCCGCTACCGATATCGACGGTGATGCGATCAATTATCTGGCCCAAAGTTTTCCCACCGGTACTCTCCCGACCGGATCCACTTTTACCAACCAGACATTCTCCTGGACTCCCACGGAAAACCAGGTGGGCACCTACCAATTGATTTTCATGGTGAACGACGGCGTTTTGCAGGATTTTGAAGTAGTAACCATCAATGTCACCGATGGTAATCAGAAACCGGTTCTGGATGCGATTGGCGCCCGTGGTACTAACGAAAACATGTCTCTGTCTTTTGTCATCCACGCTAATGATGCCGACGGAGACACCATCACCTATTCGGCCCAGAATCTTCCCGACGGCGCGTCCTTTACCAATGACACCTTCACCTGGACTCCCACCTACGACCAGGCCGGCAGTTATAACGTGACGTTTCTTGCCGGCGACGGTGAACTTGAGGATTCCGAAACGGTTACTATAACCATTAACAATGTCAACCGAGCCCCCGTTTTGACGGAGATCGGTCCTCGACAGGTTAACGAAAACGCTGCCATGCAGTTTCAGATTACCGCGTCCGATCCCGATAATGACTCCACCACATGTTCGACTATACATATGCCTAACGGAGCGACATTTACCGATAACACTTTCAATTGGACCCCCACCTACGATCAGGCCGGTACATATGATGTTACCTTCCGTGTCACAGATGGGAACTTACAGGATTTCGAAACGGTCAGCATTACCGTTAACAATATCAACCGGGCCCCAGTTTTGACCGCCATCGGTTCGAAACAGGTCGATGAAGGGGCCGCTCTTGAGTTTGATATCACCGCCCTGGACAACGACAATGACAACCTAACCTATACAGCTCAAAATCTCCCCAACGGAGCCACTTTTACCAACACAACCTTTACCTGGACGCCGGATTACGGCCAGGAGGGTGTTTACCAGGTCACTTTTGTTGTTGACGACAGCCTCCTGCAGGCAACCGAAACTGTCGTTATTTCTGTAGGTAACGCGAACAGGCCTCCCGTTTTTACGCCTATCATCACTCAGCAGGTAAACGAAACCGAAACAATACAATTTGCCGTTGCCGCCACCGATCCGGACCAGGACAATATAGTATATTCGGCTCAATCATTGCCGGACGGAGCTGCTTTCACCAACGGTACTTTCAGTTGGACTCCGGATTACAGTCAAGCCGGGACCTATAATGTTATTTTTGTCGCCAATGACGGCAATCTCGAGAGCACTCAACCAGTCACCATCACTGTTAACAATGTAAACCAGTCTCCTGTTTTGACCACCATCGGCTCGAAACAGGCCAATGAGGCGACGAACCTGAGCTTCCAGATTTTGGCTACCGATCCGGATAATGACAACCTGATTTATAGTGCCGGCTCCCTGCCGAACGGTGCCGTCCTTACGAATAATACATTCAATTGGACCCCCACTTACGAACAGGCCGGCAGTTATAATATCAATTTCAATGTCTCGGACGGACAAGCCAATCAGTCGGAAAACGTAACTGTTATTATTAAAAACGTCAACCGAACACCTGTATTTCAAACGATTGGGAATCATACAGTTGACCAGGGAGAGCCGTTAACCTTTTCTGTCTGGGCCACCGATCCGGATACAAACGATTCCCTTACATATTCGACCGTCAACCTGCCCAGCGGAGCAGATTTTAACAATAATACTTTTAGCTGGACACCGGAAAAAGCCGGTACTTTCAACGTCATCTTTGTCGCCCATGATCTTACGTCCCAGACTCAGGAACCCGTGACCATCACCGTTAACGAAGTTGAAACCGAACCGGAACCCGTGGCTAACAATCCACCTGTTCTGACAACCGTTGGCAACAAATCCGTAAATGAAAACGAACCGCTGAACTTCACCATCTCGGCCAGCGATCCCGATGGCGATGCGCTTACATATGCGGCAGTCAATCTACCGTCCGGGGCGGCTTTTGTCGACCGCGCTTTCACCTGGACCCCCGGTTTCAACCAGGCCGGCAGTTCTGTCGTTACCTTTATCGTTACCGATGGCGAAAATTATGTTTCCGAAGAAATTACAGTTACGGTAAATAACGTCAACCGACCTCCGGTTCTGACTTCTCCGGGAAAACAGTCGGTGCAGGTCAACAATACATTAACCTTTACTCTCTCGGCCATTGACCCGGATGGTGATTCCGTTGCAATTAGTGCCCAGAACCAACCCAATGGTGCGTTGTTCTCAAACAGCACCTTTACCTGGACACCCACGGCCGACCAGTCGGGCAGTTTCACACTAACATTTACCGCCCATGACGGCCATCTTCAGGATTCGCAAAATGTGCTTATCTCTGTCATCGAAAATCGAGACCAAACGGCCCCTTCGGTTACTAATTGTTCTCCCCAATGCGATTCCATTCAGATTCCCCTGAATACGCTGATTGTCACGGAACTTGCCGATGCCGGTGACGGAATTGATGCGGAATCCATAGTTATTACGATGAATAACCAAATTATCTACCAGGGCGATTCCGCTGATTATATATCCGATTACGGCCGTTGTCGGCGAGATGGTACAAAATCAAATTATCAATTCAATTTCCAGTCTTGCGCATTATTCGACCACGATCAGACAATATCCATTAACGTCCAGGCCCGTGATCTGGCCGGTAATGAAATGGCACCCTATACTTATTCTTTCAAAACCCAAATGCGTTCTTTCGGTTCTAATTTTCCGGTGGACTATATTACCCCGAACGACCGTCAGGGCTCCCCGGCGGCTATTTGCGACAGTCAAGGCAATCTTTGGACGGTCTGGGATGCCGGCGAACCAGGCCAACGAAATATCTATATAAGTAAACGCGCAGCTGGTTCCATCTTTTTCAGTTCGGGCATAAAAATTACCAGCAACCCCGCTGATCAATGTTATCCTTCGCTCGCTATCGACGGCCAGGATAAACTTTATCTGGCCTGGCAGGACAATCGCAGCGGTAACTGGGACATATACCATTCCACCTCTACGGACGGATTAACATGGTCCGCCGCTGCTCAAATTACCGATACACCCGCCGACCAAATCCAACCTGTTATCGCGGTGGACCATAACCCCACCGTTCAGACCTATATTGCCTGGCAGGATAATCGTCAGAATAACCAGGATATCTACGTGGCGCACTCCAACAACGGTTTTGCCACCAAGACGGAAATCCCGGTGACTTCCCATTCATCCAACCAGACAGAACCCGCGTTAACCATCGATGCAGAAAACACCGCGTACATTATATGGACCGATAACCGAGACGGAAACAGCAATATCTACGGAGCCGCTTCTAATTCAGGCCCCTGGACGAACGTGCCCATAGTACAATCTCCCGGTGAACAGCTTTCTCCCGTGGTCGCCGCCGAGACCGCCGGTAATCGCATACACCTGCTTTGGACAGACAGCGTCTCCGGAAACAGCGACATCTATTATGCCGCCTCCGCGGGCCTGCCTGATCAGCCTTTATCGGGTCAATCTATAGTAGATGACACCAGCGGCGCCGACCAGAGAGCTCCGGCTCTTACGGTTTCCGGCACATGGGGTGATAATCTTAAAGTTTTCTCCTGCTGGCAGGACTATCGTAATGTCTGTACGGATAATAACGATTATGACATTTATTTTGCCGACCTGTCTTCCGGCGATCCTCAACCGGCCATCAACATTTATGTGCCCGACGACACCACTGCCGCGGCCCAATCCACACCGGTTATCTGCACCAACACGGACAGACAACCCTGTTTGTTCTGGGTCGATGCCCGCCGAGGTGGTTCTCATATTTACTACTCGGGGGCCACTTCAATGCAGCAGAACCCCCTAGCCTGCAGCGATATTAATTCGGAAAACGGCGGCATTGTGGGGACAGACCCGGATAATATCACTTCCACGGACGACATTTCGATTGTCATACCACCTCAGTCTTTCTGGTCGGATATGGAAGTAACTGTTCATAAAATTGAAAATCCCCGGACTTCCCTACCGGCGGAAAATTGTTTCGCTTCCTACGAATTCGGTCCCAGCAGCCGTTTGGAGTTTCCTTTGCCGGTAACAATTACTATTCCTTACGATCCGGCACTAACCAATAATGTACCGATAACCGCCTATTGGGTCAATCCTCGTACGGGAACGCTCAGCCAGTCGGGTATATCCAACCTGGAAGATATAGAAATTTCCCCTAATTTAAGGGTGTTGCGTTTCCGCACTACGCATTTTTCCCTGTATGTCGTGGGACCTCAGCTTTAATATCCACAAAAAAGTGCGACACAAAGCAGCGCGAAGAATCTGAATCAGTAATCACGAACTCCTCAGGTCCCTGTTCTCTGTACTGAAAATCACGCCCGATAAAACCAACACCACGACAAATTATACTTCATTCTCTACCTGGTGATACTCTGATTCCAGAGCACGGAAAAGGCTCTTTTATACTCATCGCAAATGAGTTTTCCCGTTTTCATATTATGTATTTACTTAACTTTCGCAGTTTAAGGGGCTCAATATTTCATTCCACAGGGCCTTTTGAGCAACCGGAGCTTTTTTATTGACTTGCGGAAGATGTTCCGAAAAGCCAAAAATAGATGAAATTCATTAATAAGGCCCTGTCAATACGTTGCGTAAAATGTTACGCAAGAAAAAGTGCGAAAACGCACTTTAAATATGCTATAAACAATTACATTCGGCCCTGCCATAAATTCATATAGCCATAGGGTATAAATATATTTTATCCGGCTATATGTCCTTCAAGTCCTCTCGAAGGCAAGTCGATATTTTCTATGTGGATATCCTTTATTCATAAGTATTTGGAGGTGCGATTTCGCACTTTTACTTGCGTGACATATTTTCGCAACGTACAGACAGGGCCTTAGTAATGAATTTGTCTCTTTTTTAGCAGCTTCGACCAGCAACCGCTGGACCGTATTAAAGTTGGAGATAAGTAGTAAAGTTTTACTATATAGCATTTTATCAGGAAGTTCTTATTTTCTATATAAAAAAATATTTTTCGAAAGTTAATAAAATTCACTTGTTGCTCTAAAGGCCCTGTGGAATGAAATATTGGGCCGCAAAAACTGCGAAAGTTAACTGGAGCTAATACATGAAAAAGAATATATTATTCCATTCCGGTAATCTGGCGTTGGTTTTACTGCTGGGTTTTCTGGTAGTGAAAATCATTTTCATTCCCTCCGAACTCGGCAGTCATTTGACTCCAGCGAACGTTTCCGCTGAAAACAATAATAACTCGTCATCTGTTTCTTTGACCACTACTCCAAATCCCGACGGGCAATGGAAAAACTACTCCGAGATTATCCAAAAAAATCTCTTTAACGCTGCATCCGCGAAAATAGCTTCACCCCCCCCCCAGAAACAATCCGTTTCTCCTTCTCCTCAAGCCATTATCTCTGCGCCAAAACTGGAATTGATAGGCGTTACTGCCGGTGATGCTCTTTTCGCCCGTGCCATTATTAAAAACCTGAAAACCCAAACTATTTCCCGCTGTAAAATTGGTGATTCTGTCGCCAAAGCCAAAGTGAAAAAAATATTACGTCGTTCGGTCGTGCTCAGCTTTGAGGGAAGACAAATTCCACTGCAACTCAATGTGGGGAAACATCAATCCCTTGACCCTGAACCAATCCCGACGCCATTACATAATCTTCCTAAGGATAATACATCTATGAAGAAAATTAACCATATTCCCGCGCCGGCAACATCCAAATTCGATAAAGGAATCCAGACCCTGGAAATAATATTTGATGCCGCGGCCCTGGAACCTTACAAGGTTGACGGCCAGGTTGGGGGAATGCGAGTGACCGAAATGGAGGCGGAAAACCAGAATTTACTGGAAGGAGTAAAAAAAGGAGATATTATTCGCTCCATCAATGGTCAAAAATTAACCAGTCAGCAAAAAAGTTTCCAAATATTTCAAAAAGCCCGTACCCAAAATCAATTAAACATCGAAATAACCAGGGAAGGAAAAACTCAAACCATCACCCTGCGAAATCCCTTATTGAAAAAGAGCTATTAGATAAATTGCAATCAAATGATCACCTCACGGAAACGAAATAATGACTATGCAACGCAATAAAATGAATCGGCGATATCGAACACACATAGCTGTGGGCGTGGGACTGATCCTCTGCATTTTTGTCCTGGGCTGTCAATCCAAAGGCAGGAAAATCTCACCTGATTCTCAGGCCACTACAGTAACAATCAATGAAGACAAAGGCGTAAAAGTGATTGACTCTCAAACTGCCCGAAAAATGAAGATGTCTTCTTATAAGAAATATTTAGCGACGCATCCAACATCTTCGGTTTCGGAAAGTCCCGCGGCAGAAAACACCGATCCGATTCCCGTAAATCCGGTCGATCGATCCTCAGCGGCAACAACAAATATCCGGCAGCCGGACGACATAAATGTAATCCCTGCTTCTACAGTCAGCATCAGTCCGCCCTCTCTGCCTGAAAAAATTCCCGTCGCTCTGCCGGCGCTGACGGACCCGGCCCTGGCGGACAAACTCATTTCCATTGATTTCAATGAGGTGGATATTCGTATCGTCCTGGATACCATTGGTGATATCACCGGTGTTAATTTTATTGTGGACGACAAAGTTAAAGGGCCTGTAACCGTAATTTCACCCACGAAAATCCGGGTAGGTGATTTATACGATTTTCTCGAATCAATTCTGGCTATCAAAGGCTACGCCGCTATACCTTCGGAAACCTGCGTGAAGATAGTTCCTCGCGAAAAAGCTGTTAAAAATAACTTGAAAGTACGTCGCGGAATCGATCCCGACAAAATCCCGCAGGACGATTCTTTTGTTACTCAGATACTTCCTTTACGGTATGCCGAAACCACTGAAGTAAGCAATATCATTAAACCTCTGCTTCCGGCCACGGCAAATATGTCCGTCAATTCCCGGACCAACTCCTTAATTGTCACCGACACCTCCGCCAACATTTATCACATTGCCGTGATTATCCAGCAACTGGATGTCCCCGGTGCCCGGGAAGAATCTACCGTATATCGTCTGAAATACGCTTCCGCTCAAAAAATGAGCCAGCAAATCTCGGAAATCATGAACAAGAAAAAATCTCTCTCCCCGCGTAACGTCCATACCGCCGGATCACAAGTTAAAGCCGACCTGAAAATCCTCCCCGATACACGCACTAATTCTTTGATTATCGTGGCCAATCCAAGGGACACCACCGAAATCATCCGCATCGTTAAGAACCTCGACGTCGAACAGCCGCGGGGAGCTACCAATGCCCACGTCAAATACCTCAAGCACGCCCAGGCGGAAGATATCGCCAAATCTCTCACCGCCTCCTGGCTTAATATGCAGAAAAATGGTTCTCCCGATGAATATCAAAAAGTCCTGATAAACGCGGACAAGGGAACAAACTCACTGATCGTAACCGCCTCGGCCCAGGATTACAAAATCATCGAAAGCCTTATCGAACAACTGGATATTGTTCGGGAACAGGTCCTCGTGGAAATGCTTATCATGGAAGTGAGTGACGATATCCTGCGGGAAATCGGCGTCGATTGGCAAACCCTGGACGAAGCGATTGCCGATCACCTGCGTGCCTTCGGGCAAACGAATTTCGGGGTGCGGGTCGATCATGCCGCGGGCAATCTGGAAGGCCTGAGCGTCGGCGCCTGGAAAGATATCGGAGGAGATCAGAAACTGGGCGCTATCATCAGCGCTCTCGAAAAACAATCCGGAGTAAACATCCTGTCCACGCCTCACATTTTAACTTCCAACCACCAGGATGCGTCTATCTTTGTCGGTGACAATATACCTTATGTGGAAGACTCCCGTATCACCGATACCGATCCTGCCGAACCCACGGTAATTCAAACCTATAAGTACAAAGATGTGGGAGTCGATCTCAAGATTACTCCTCACGTCAGTCAGGGAGGACTGGTCCGCCTGGAAATCAAGAGCAAATTCACCAAACTCATTGAAAACGTCACCGGCCTCGGTCCCGAAACCCCCACCATCGCCACCCGCCAGGCTGAAACCGTGGTTACTATGAAAAGCGGCGTCTCTGTTGTCATCGGCGGTTTGATTAGAGACGACAAAGTCACCCTGGAAAAGAAAATACCCTTCTTAGGTGAAATACCATGGCTGGGCGAATTGTTCAAATACAAAAGAGATCAATTGCAAAAAACCAATCTATTGCTGTTCATTACCCCGCACATCCTTGCCAGTCAGGAGGAATTGGTAAAAATTACCGACCAGAAAAAATTGCAAATGGATAAATACATAGAAAAGAATTCATTGGATTCTCAACCGTAATGGATAATAACTTAATGGGTATCGAATTAATCGGACAAATTCTACTGGGTCAGTCATCCCTGACGCCGGAACAGCTCAAATCGGCTTTGAGCTTGCAGCAACATCGCAGGCCCCGTCCCCGCATCGGTCAAATCCTGCTGGAAAACCACTGGATTTCCCAACCGGAACTGGCCCGGGCTCTGGCCGAGCAATGGAAACTTCCCTATCAGGAAAAAATCACCGCGGAACAGTTGAATCCCCAGCTTCTGCGCAGGTTTCCGCTCGACTTTCTGCGTAAATGGTCCATGCTTCCTATTACAATTCCGGAGCCAAACACAACCGCTATCGCCCTGGCCGACCCTCTCGATGTGGAAACGTACGACGCGATCTTAAATACCCTCGGCTGTTACTGTCCCCGGATTGTATGTCCAACCGCGGAAATCGAACAGGCCATCAGCAGTTGCTACTATAAAACCATGCATCTTTCCGACAACGACAAAACTACCCCGCCCAGCGACAATGATTCTCGAAACGACACCGGTAATATTATTACCGATATTCAATCGGAAGATCTTCTCAACATCGCCAATCAGCCGCCGACCATTAAAAAAGTCAACATGATATTCTTTCGTGCCGTTCAGAATCGGGCCAGCGACATCCACATCGAACCGTATGAAAACGACGTAAAGGTTCGTTTCCGGGTGGACGGCGTTCTGCATGATATCCTGTCCTTTGCCAAACAGGAAAGCCCCGCCCTGATTTCTCGATTGAAGATCATGGCCAATCTGGATATCGCCGAACGGCGTCTGCCCCAGGACGGCCAAAGTCGCATCCGTATCGGCCAGAAAGAAATGGATATTCGTATCTCTACCATCCCCACCTCCGGGGGCGAACGTGTTGTTCTGCGCCTGCTCGATAAAGGAAATCAAAAAACAACTTTGGATCAGGTGGGTCTTTCCCCTGCGGTGGAAAATCAATTTCGGGAGTTGATTCATCTCACCCACGGCATTATCCTCCTGACCGGCCCAACCGGCAGCGGTAAAACCACCACCTTATACGCCGCCCTTAACGAACTCAACTGCCAGGAACGAAACATCCTGACTGTGGAAGACCCTATCGAATATCAACTGCCCGGCATCGGGCAAATGCAGGTAAAACCCAAAATCAATCTCAGCTTTGCCAATTGCCTCCGTCACATCCTCCGCCAGGACCCCGACGTGATTATGGTCGGCGAAATCCGTGACCGGGAAACCGCCGATATCGCCATTCAAGCTTCCCTAACCGGCCATTTGGTTTTGAGCACCCTGCACACCAACGATTCCTCCACCGCCATTACCCGTTTAACAGATATGGGCATTGAGCCTTATCTGATATCGTCTTCTCTGGTAGCCGTCATTGCCCAGAGACTTTTACGCCGCATCTGTCCCGCGTGTAAAACCGCATGCTCCCCCGAACAGACACGCCAGACCGGAATCGATCAGCAACTTTTTTACGGTACCGGCTGCGACAAATGCCTTCAGACCGGCTATTACGGTCGAATCGGCATTTTTGAACTGCTGAACCTCGATGATGATATCAAAGAAATGATTACTAACCAGGAAACTTCTCAGCGCATAAAAGAAGTGGCCTTGGAAAAAGGAATGATTACTTTACGCAGCAGCGGCATAGAAAAGGCCCACGCCGGCGAAACCACTATGGAAGAAGTAATCCGTGTAACCCAAAATAATTATTTAACGGAAATCGATATGGTTGAATCTGTCGCCAGCTAAAACCGGGTTTTTCCTGATTCTGAAAATACCGACGGGAAGAAGTACAATTACAGATTGCACGTTACGATATGAAAACAAATTACCAAAATATGCCGGAACCTATGAATGTATTTGTGGTTTCCGATCCGGATAACGAACCTCAGGGAACGACCAGCTTTGTTCCCGACAGACGTTCGCAAACCGCCCTTCCTTCTTCAACCTCTGCTAAAAATCCCGCGACCGATACCCACGATATTTTTCATCGCATTAAAGTCAAGGATATTTCTTCCACCACCCGTCAACTTGCCACCCTGATTCATGCCGGCATGCCTCTTACACCGGCACTGTCGGCCCTGGTCGAACAATTCGAGGATGAATCTATGGGCCCCATCTTGCTCGATGTTCGGGACCGGGTAAACAACGGGAGTAACCTTGCCGACGCTCTTGAGCAACATCCTCGGATATTCTCACCCCTGTATATCAACATGGTTCGCGTCGGCCAGACCAGCGGCACCCTTGAAACTATTCTGCTGAAACTGGCAGACCTGCTGGACAAAAGAGAAAGACTAACCGGCAAGGTTAAATCTGCCGTCGCATACCCGCTTTTAATGGCAGTGATGGCAGCGGCGGTTGTTATATTTCTCATGACCTTTGTCATACCCGGAATAACTAAAATATTTCTGGACATGAATCAGCAGTTACCCTGGCCCACCACTTTATTGATTTCCGTCAGCACTTTCTTTAAAGGGTATTTACTGTGGATTCTGTTGGCATTGTGCGTTTTGCTTTTACTGGTGCGTACTTACCTGCAAAACGAATCCGGCCGATGCAAATGGGATCGTTTGAAGCTGAAACTCCCCCTTTTCGGTGGTTTTTTCACCAAAATCGAAGCCGCCCGGCTAAGCCGAACCCTGGGAATCCTCATCGGCAGCGGCATTCCCGTTCTCAAGGCCCTTGATATTGTCATCGACATCATTCAAAACCGATACATGGCCAATGCTCTGCGCGATGCCCAAACCGAAGTGGAACGCGGCACCGGTATCGCCCAGGCAATCAGAAATACCAAACTGTTTTCTCCTATTATGTACCACATGATTGCCACCGGCGAAATCAGCGGTGATATCGAAAATTCCCTGACTGACATAGCCGACACCTACGACACTGAAATCGAAAATACCACCCGTTCCCTTACTTCTCTGCTCGAACCGGTTATTCTCCTGCTCATGGGAACCATCATCGGTTTTATGGTACTGGCGATCCTGCTGCCCATCTTTGAAATCAACCAGAGCTTGTAATGAATATGAATCCAAAAAGCTAACGAAATACCACACAGAAACATTAATGTAAATGAAACAAAACGGAGCACTGCAAATGACAATCAAAACAAATACCAAAGCCTTCACTCTCATTGAATTAATGATTGTAATTGTCATCTTAGGCCTGCTGGCCACAGTTATCATGCCGAAAATAATGAATCGTCCCGCACAAGCTCGACGGACCAAGGCCCTGCTGGAAATTAAAAACATCGAAGCCGCTCTGGACCAGTTTCATATCGACACCCAAAATTATCCGACCACTTCCCAGGGTTTGGCTGCCCTGGTGAGTGATCCCGGTGTCAAAGGTTATAACCGTGACGGATATCTTCCCAAGGCACCGGTGGACCCCTGGGATAATCCCTACGTTTACCTCTGCCCCGGCAGAGATGGAAGAAAATACGACATCATCTCCTATGGTAAAGACGGGGAAGAAGGCGGCCGGGACGATGACGCCGACATAGTAAGCTGGGACCTGGAAAAGGAATGATCGCTTATGTCTGCTCGTTATAAAGGTTTCACTCTCATAGAATTGATGCTGGCCATTGCCCTGTTAGCTATGACGGCCGGCATCGTCATCCCCCGGCTCAACACTTCCGCTTTGACCAGAACTCGCCTGGACAAGGACACGGCCCACCTGGCCGCCACTGCCCGTTATGCCCATAATCTCGCCATTACTACGGGCATAGTTCATTTGCTGTATCTCGATACCGACAACAACCGCTATTGGATAACCACCCAAAGCGATCCCCGCCGAAAAAGTATTAATCTGCCCCTGGGTCAATTATCCGAGGATATCCGTTTTGTCTCGATCCAGGGAAAAAACACTGCTACCTATACGACCTCTCTGCGTTTCAGCCCCCAGGGTTGGGCCGACACGTCCGTAATTCAGCTTGCCGATTCCGAAAATAATTTTCGCTATATCTTTATTCATCCCCTGCTCGGCAGAGTAGATATTTATGATACCTGTCCGGATTTAGTACCAATACTCGCCCCTCCGCTTTCTGATCGAGGACGGATGGAAACTTTTTCAATTGCTACTGAGTCATCTGAAAGTGAAAATCTTGATCGTATGTAAATTATGCAACTGCCAAAACAACATCTGAAAAAAAGTGGCTCTCTATTGGGAGCTTTTACACTCATAGAGGTAATTGTCGCCCTGGCGATTGTCTCTCTGGCTCTGATGACTTTGATGCGATTACACCTGACCAGCGGGTCTTTGATTAACCGTTCTTCACAACAGACACAGGCGGTTCTATTGGCTCAAGAAAAACTTTCCCTAATATCAGCCACCGGATTTCCCAAGCCACAAACAACATCGGGAACCGTAAAACGAAACCTGCAAAAATTTCACTGGCAGATTCAGGTACGCGAAGTTTCTCTACCTGAAATCTCTTCCTCCGGCAAAGGACTGCGGGAAGTAATCGTACGAGTGAGTTGGCGGGATGGACAGAACGAAAAGCAGTTGCACATGACCTCCTATGTGGCCGACCGGAGGATTTTATAATGCGCTCCCGCCCCCAAAATCCCGGCTATACCCTATTGGAAATTCTGATAGCACTGGCCATTATTGTCATCATTGTTTCGGTGGTTTACGGCACGTATCAAGCCACGATCCTTGCCTCGGAACGTTATCAAAAAGATATGGCTTACTCTCAACAGGGCCGTGCCCTGCTGGCCCAGATGGCTCGTCAAATTCGCTGCTGTTATATTCAGCCTCAAAATGAAAACTATGTATTTAACGGAAATACTACAACCGCAGGTTCCGAGAATTTACTTCGCCTGATCACCACCTGCCCTGTTATATCCCGAAACAATGCATTAACGGGACTTTACGAAATCGCGTATAAACTCAACAGTTCCGGCCGACTTTATTACCGAGAGATTCCATTCCACAAAAAACCAAATGATTCCCGAATCTCCGACCATTGGTTCACTCTGGCTGAGGATATCAGTTCACTGGCTTTGAGCTTCTCTGACGGAGATCAATGGCACGATCGCTGGGATTACCAGAAAGAACACCAACTCCCTGTCGCCGTCAAAATTACTCTAACGCAAGCAGACGCCGACAATCGGATCAAAAGCCATGAGACCATAGCAGCGATTTATTCCAGCGGTTATGTAAACACCGAAGTAAAAGAAAAACCATCAGCAGCCGAAAAGCAATAATCTTTAAACATGAAAACAAAAACATCCAAAACCTTTTATCTTCGCACCACTCGTCGTCGGTCCGGTTTCATTTTGGTTACTGTCCTGATGATCATTGTGATATTGACAGCGGTTCTGCTGGAATTCAACTATGAGTCCCGTTTGCATCTTCACAGCGCCGACCATTTCACCAGCGACCAACAGTCGTTGAACTGTGCCCGGGCCGGCTTGAATATCGCCATCGCTGCCCTCCGGGTCGAACCGGACATTTCCACCGATAATAAGCCGGGCAAACAAACAAAAGAAAATCCTCCTCTTCCCGTCGGGTCCGGATTTTGTAAAATCACCGTCACCGAAGAAAATGGAAAAATAAATCTTAATACCCTCAAAGACCAAAAAGGCAATCTTAATCGTTCTCATATCGATCAATTGCTTCGTTTCATCGACCTGCTCAATAAAGAATATTCTTTTCAGCCATCCCTGCCATACGATATCGTACCGGCTATCATAGACTGGACTGATGCCGATGATAAGGTCACCGTTTTGCCGTTTGTTCGCATCCGCAATCGGGGCGCTGAATCCAATTACTATCAGAATTTAAAATCACCATATTCCTGCACCAATTTACCCTTTACTACACTCGAAGAAATAAACCTTATCAGAGGTATGAATCGCGACATTTTCGAACTAAAAACAAAAACAAAAGATTCCGTGATATCTTTACGGGATTATCTCACTGTTCACGGCGAGGGAAAGATCAATATCAATACCGCCCCGGCCCTGGTTCTCCAAAGCTTATCGGAACAAATCACCCCAGCCCTGGCCCGAATGATTGTAACCCGCCGCCGCCAAATCCCCTTTGAAAATATTAGCGAACTGCGCGACCTGCCCGGATTCTCCGCCGTCATCTATCAGGGGATAAGAAATCGCGTCACCGTTCAGCCCAAAAACCGTTACTATCACGTATCCGCCCGGGGATATGCCCAAAAGGCCCGCAGCACCATTAACGCTGTACTGAAAAGAAATACGCAAACCAATAAGATCGATATCATTTATTACCGAGAAATATAAACAGGACGTTCGAATGAACGACCATCAAGAAAAAGTGATAAATCAAACTACACAGGTACGCAAATGGCAAAAAAGTGTATTGGGATAGATATTGGACCTTTATGGATTCGAGCCGTCCAGATAGTACGGAACAAGAATCAGTACCGCATAGAACGGCTCGTTACCTGCCCTATGCGCCGCAGTTCCGATTCTCCCCCGGAAATCATCAAATCACTGGTCGATCAACATGGCTTCGATCGCCGTGCCTCCGCCGCGGTTGCCATGCCCCATGAATCAACTTTTTTTCGTAATATCGAAACCGAGCTGGACAATCTGGAAAAGATATCCCAACATTTAAAATCCACCCTGGAAAACTACTGTCCCGGCCCTGCCGAAAACATGCTCTTCCATGCCTGTTTTCTCCGGGAAAAGCCCGATAACCAACATTCCTGCCTGACCGTCACTACCGGAAAAAACCAACAACAACAGAGACTCCATATTCTGGAACAAGCTGATATCCAATGCGAGTTGCTGGATACCGCTTCTTTTGCCGTACTGGCTGCCGTCAAAATCAATCATCCTGAAATCGACGACAGCCCAGCGGTTATTATCTACGGGGAACGTTCACACTTCATCCTGGTCTTTACCGAAAAGGGTAATATTGTCGCCGTTCGCAGCATTCCTCTCCATCGACAAAATCAGAATCCCAACGAACTCGAAAACACCCTGCTCACCGAACTGCAAATCAGTTGGCGTAAAACATTCTCGGCTGACCGCCTGTCCCGGATGCCCATTTTTATTGCCGGCCATGCTCACGATTATGCCAACCTCCTTACTGCTCTCCGGGAAAAATTAAACTGCAAGCTAATCGAAGTCGATCCCTTTGCCCGGGTTGCCGGCCCCGATAAATTCCGGGAAGACTACAGCATCTGCCTGGCGGAAGGCTTGGCTTTGCGTGCTCTTGGCTCCGACAAAACGACCGGGATTAACCTGCTCAATACCACCCATGCACACAAACCATTTTCGCAACGAAAATCTACTTTACTTTTGCTTGTTTTGGCTGTTTCGATTCTGCTTACCTACCTGACCGGAATGTTCGTCCAACGCCACTATCTGAAAAATCAATATGTCCAACTGAAAAATGAAATTAGAAACATCTTCCGGCAAACCTTACCCAACGAGAAAAATATCGTCGATGAACTTGAGCAACTAAAGACTCAACTGAAAACAGCCCGACAGGATTACCAGATACTCGCGCCCTTATCCCCCCAAACCCAGGGACCACTGGAAATATGGCTGGCCATCAATACCCACACACCTAAAAACTTGAAGATCGACATCACTCAACTACGGATAAACGAATCAGACGTACGCATAGCCGCCAGCTGCGACACGTTTGCTTACATGTATAATTGGCAGCATATTCTGCAAAAAATGCCCGAATTTGCTTCCGTTGAAATACCGAACCCCCAAACTTCTCCCGGTGATAATCGGGCCCGCTTCACCGTCAATCTGACCCGTGCTCGTAACAACGAATATCTCCGAGAACCAGTAAATCCATAAGAACGTTTAAACCAAATCCGGGAAAGTGGAAATAAAATACCATGATTAAACTTACCAAAAGAGAACGAACTTTAGCCCTGGCCACCGGCACCTTTCTTGTCGGCTGGATTTTGTACAGCCTGATACTGGAACCCACCCGCGATGATATCCATAAATTTCTGCGGGTCATCCCCCAAAAACAACAAACGTTGAGGGAGCTAAAATTGCATGCTCGCGAATACCGGCTGCTTTGTCAAAAAACCGAACAGGTAAAACAAAAACTAACCTCATCGAACAATAGTTCTCTTCTTCAGTTTCTGGAAGATTCTATTTCCCAGTGTGGCCTGATCCCCAACCGCCAATCCATAAATCAGCAGACTTTCCCGCTCAACTCCGAATGGCTTGAAACGGTTGTTTCCGTCGAAATGGAAAAACTTACCCTGCCCGAGTTGGTTAAATTTCTCACCGGCATTCGTTCGACCGACACGACCGCCTATTTAAAAAGTATTAATATCGAAAAAGGCAACTCCCCGGATTCCCTGCTTAACGCAACCATCCAGATCGCTTCCCTCCAGCCCAACACGGCAATCTGATTTCTGCCTCACATTTATACTCATCACGATTGAATTTTCCCGTTTGCGTATTATGTACTTACTAATCATAAAAAACAATTACATTTGGCCCTGCCAGGAATTATCATACCCAATGGGTATAAATTTAAAATCCGTGTAATCCGTGCAATCCGTGGTTTCAATTCTTAAGAATTCCGTTGCGTTAAAATATAACACAAGAAAAAGTGCGAAATCGCACTGGAGCAACACTCCATAAAACCTTATTTGGTTCCCGGCCCTGCCGGGTTAAGGATCGGGAACTTCTACCCACTCAATCTCTCCGGCTGGCTCATTGGACACTGTAGGCGCAAACCAATATTGAAATAATCCGCTGGCGGTGGCTTCTTTGGGAAACTTAACCTTTACGATATCCCACGCCGCCATTTCACTATTGCTCCAGGTTTCACCCTCCATCCCTTTTAATGTCAGTGATTTCAACGTGTAATCCGCGAAAAAATCGCTTGCCTGTCCCGTTAATTCCTCCAGGTTGACATCACAACCGATCCAGATAAAACTGTCCCGCACCGACCCGGCGGTAATAGACCCGACATTCCCCCAGATATCCCAAAACACAAAATCAATGGCACCGGCTATCTTCACCGTCCCCAATACCTGGCTTACCAGATCATTAGGATCATAACCAAGATTCAGGTCCGCTTGAAAATCCCCCGCCACCTGCGGATTTTTCTTATCCCCCGAAATCGTCAATTTTTTTAACGATGGAGCCGCAATAAATTCAAACACATCATCTCCGTTAAGCCATTCCTGGGCCGTAATCGATTTGATAGGCAGAAAATCCGACAGCAGGTTCAAATCCCGAACCCGACCTAACTTCAAATTCAGCCCAGCCTTATTGCTCAGAGGCTCGCCCAGAATTTCAATAATTTGCTCCCCGGTGGTTCCTCTCACATCTCGCAGGGTAATCTGCTCCACCGTACCTTCCACCAGGATATCACCATGCAAATCCGTCGTCTTAGCGGAAATACTACGCAGCGAGGCTCCGTCCTCCACTAAAAAATCTCCCACTTTGGTAGCCAGCCCTTTACCTTTCGTCGAAATCGTCAAGGCACTTTTTTCCGTGGTATCGTACAACCGCACCTGATTGAAATTCGGTGCACCCTGGATTTCTCCCCATCCTTCTCCTTTGAGCTTAAACGTGACAGGTACGTTATTGGGATCATTTACTTTCAACTGCACCGGCTTGCGAGTATCCGTAAAACTGCCGAATTTCCAAACCAACGGCCACGCTTGACTTTCTACTACTTCATTACTCTTAAAACTCTCATCCGCTTCCAGAATAGCGCCCGGACCGTCCCCGGCATCGATCTTGGCCAGTACGTAATAATCTCCCGGCAAAATATCGGCGGGTATGGTAACCTTAACTTTGAAGTTTTTATATTTATCTCCCGTAAGCTTTACTTTCCCTCGAGCCCGGCCCAGCAAAATATCCCCCTCCTGGAGCCTTTGATCGGTCGAAAGATATACTGCAACTTCAATGGTCCCGACGGCAGACTCATTGCCGTCATTATAAACCTGGATTTGCACCTTTCCTTTATCACCGGGAACCATAATCTCTTCCAGTTGCACCAGCAAAAACTCTCCTCGCAGATCAGGCCCATCCGGCACAGCCATTTCATAGGCTCCAATATCGACCCCACTGCCCAACAGCCGATCATTTCCGGAAATATCGGCCTCAATTCCATCTACCGCATCGTCGTCACCCACATTGCGACAGGGGGAATCCTCGGCCAACTGATAATTCCCTTCCAACCAGATCCCCGTCTCCGGATCCTGCCACGAACCATCCTGCACAAACAAAGGATCCGTATCGATAGTAGTTCCGCTTACAATCGAAACGAGATCGCCGGGATCCTCATATACCACCCCACCCTGGATATCACAACTGGTAAGATTGGGCTGATTGTCATCGCCGACCGCGATCTGTTCACCGTCACCTTCAGGCCCTACCCGATTATCCCAGACAATACTGTTAATCAGAGTTGCCACCCCTTCGGTCTCCAGCTTGATGGTTTTAATACCCCCACCGACTACTCCAGCCCAGTTGCCCACCAACGTACAATTGGTAAATAATATCTCTCCATCCGAACAATACCCCCCACCTCCTGAACTCGACGCCAGATTGCCGCTGATAATGCTGTTGAGAAAATCACTTTCTCTGCCGTCGCAGTAAATCCCGCCACCGAAAATGGCAGTATTACCCCGAAGAACACACGCTTCAATGGTTACGACACTTTCGCTCTCGCTGAAAATCCCGCCGCCAAAACGTTCCGCTTCATTGTCAGCGATAATGCAATCCCGGATAATCGGACTGCTGTCAATGCAGGCAATGCCCCCCCCGTCGAAATCAAGGGCCTGATTATTTTCAATTCGGCAGCCGGTTATGAGTGGTTGACTTTGCTCCTGACAGAAAATACCGCCTCCATTGCCAAAGGTTATATTGTTACTGATAACGCAGTTGCGGATGGTCGGATGACTGCCGGAACAAAAAATCCCTCCCCCGGAATTATCATAACCGTTTTTTATGGTCACACCTTCCAGAACTGAATCCAAATCTTCGCCGCTTTCGAACAAAAAACCCCTGTAAGGTTCTTCTTCGCTTCCCTGACAATCTATGATTACGAAATTGGGATCATCTGGATGGGCACTCCGCACCGTGATTGCTTTGCCCTGAAAATCCAGATCCCGATTCCCTTCTCCGGTATATTCATCCGGCTGAATAATAACGGTATCACCCGTAACCGCAGCGTCGATGGCTTCCTGAATCGTAACATAGGCACCATTTTGCCCATCTTCGGAAACGTACAAATCAGCCCCCCACAGTTCTTTTGGGCATACCGAACCCATACTCACCAGGCTGCCGACCACTATTAATAGAATACTTATTTTCCGGAAATTATAATTCATGGCTATCTCCTCTGTTTCAACTTTCGCATCTTTAACTGTCCAATTTTCCATTCAATTGAGCCTTTGGGCTAACTGGAGTTTTTATAAATTTTCGGGATAAGGTCCGCAACCGCCCAAAGGCCAATTTCGTTATACTCATCACGATTGAATTTTCCCGTTTTCGCGTTATGTATATAATTATCCAGAAAACAATTACATCGGGCCCTGCCAGGAATTATCATACCCGATGGGTATA
>Ga0180435_10001996_pt1 | contig 20939 bp, 15 predicted proteins | sample SS_ome_3_FD_132467 | JGI IMG/M metagenome (GOLD analysis project Ga0180435, IMG submission 132467) | Hypersaline lake sediment archaeal communities from the Salton Sea, California, USA - SS_3_S_1 metaG | ecosystem: Environmental > Aquatic > Non-marine Saline and Alkaline > Hypersaline >...
CCTACATCATGGCGAACCAGATTCGCGACGCCATCGACAACTCAGACCTCCGGCTCGCCGAAAGGGACATACCGGTGAATGTGGACGGTATGATGATCTACGACGAGCAGATGGACGATGAATTCGGGCCTGGCGACAGCATCATGTTCACCATCCATACGGCGAGAGATTCCACCGGTGCGATCCTGCTTGACGGTGGAGAGATCTGGGTCTGGAACTTCGATGACGGACCCTTCGGATCGGCGCAGTTCCTGACCCACGGCGGGATCACGTGGGACACGCTCAACAGCGTGATTGGTGTCTTCCCGAACGTGTTTGCTGAAGAGAACATAGGCGGTCTGGAGGCCGTGCCGGAACCGGCGACGATGACCCTACTGGCGCTGGGCGGACTTGCGGTGCTTCGCAGGCGCCGTCGTAGTGCGTGAGTCTGCTGATGGATTCATGAGAACGGAAACAACCGTTGAAAAAGTAAAGAGCGATAAACCAAAGCGCCCCGCATCAACGCGATGCGGGTACAAGAATCAAAGGAGCTGAAAAATGAAGATCATACGAATAATTGGACTATCGTGTTGTGTGTTGTTGGTTGCTGTCTCTGCGGTGGCGCAACCAGCACCGCAGAATTACGCGGTCGGTAACTTCGACGTGTACAAGTACAGCCAGGACGGTACGCTTGTTCCGGACGTTGACAAGAACGCCGGGTCGCCGCAACCCGACATGAGTTGCTGGCAGGCGGCGGCGTCGAATATTCTCGGCGCCGCGGGCTATGGTATTGGCGCAGGAGTGGCGGCCAACGCGCAGCAGCGCGCCGATCACATATACGGCCAGTTAACCACCGACCTGGGATTCCTCAATCGCGGGGCCTGCGAGCGGGCCGTCAACTACTGGTTGTACACCTACGGAAAGAACCCCAACTCGGCGGAGTACATGCCCGATAACTCCTATACCGACGTGACGGTCGTCCAGAAATTATCGACCGGTCTGACACTGGCCGACGTCGGCGGGGTAAGGAGCGACTACAACCACCTGCTGGACGAACTGGCCAGGTGCCAGTACGTCGCCGTCGGTTTCGACCAGCCCGAGCACTGCATGACGCTGGTGGGCGGTAACTACTTCCCGAACAACGGTGTACCGCCGGTAGACATGTCCATCTGGCATGATTCCGACAGGGACATGCCCGATACGGTGACCCACCCGGGCCCTATCGTCAGTGTTGACGACGACGTCTACACCAACGCACCGATCATGGGCAACCTGTGGAGCCTCTCCGACTACCCGACGACGCAGGCCAACCGGTACGTGACCCTCTGCCCGGGCCTCAACAAGCCCGAAGACGCCGTGCGGAATTACGACGTGGCATATTACTTGCAAGATACGGACAAGGACGGTGTGTGGGACCCGAAGTTCCGCGTCGCGGGGGAGAGTGACTACGGAGATCCCATGTGGAGCGCCGACGGCCTGGAAGTCGAAATCCCAAACGAACAGATCGACGAAATGCACAAGGAAGTGTACCTGCTGGTCGACTACACCGACCAGGTGCCCGGGCGTGTCGAGAACATTTTTCTGCGCGATGACCGGGGCGGTATATGGAACCCGATCAGCATTGCCTCGGCGGACGACGGGCAGTTGCTGTTCACATGGGAGTTGGATTACCAACCGCAGTTCGAGACGATCGTCTTTCCGAACAACGCGTACAATTTGCTGGACAGCTACGTTAAGGACTGGGACGTGGCGACGATCTGCGTGCCCGAACCGGCGACGATGACGCTCCTGGCGCTGGGAGGACTGGTAGTACTGCGCAGGCGCCGCAAGCAGTAGCGCCCGACTGGATGATATGCAACATCTCGCCGCATCGCCGGATCAGATTCCGGTTCCGCGGTCGTGGCGAAGCGTCTGCGATTGATTTGGCGTGCGAACAGGATAGAATAGTTGGGCATGTCCAACGTTACGACAATCCTGGTTGGGATCGCTCTGCTTTTCGCGTCCGTCGCGGCCGGGACACCGCCTTGCCCGGTGGTCGATACCGGGCAGGTTCGATGCTACGCTGACGGATACGAAATACCGTATCCCAAGCTGTCCGAAGCTTACTTCGGCCAGGACGCCCAGTACGAGGGCAATACGCCAAATTACAGGATCAACGGTGACGGTACGGTCACCGATCTGGTGACGGGGTTGGTCTGGCAGAAGACGCCCGACTTCGTAAAGCGCACAATGGACGATGCGAAGAAATATGCTTCCGCCCTTAAACTCGGCGGCAGCAGCGACTGGCGCATCCCGACGATAAAGGAACTGTTTTCGCTTTCCGATTTTCGCGGGAACATGCGAACGCGCAGGCCGTATATCGACACGAAGGTCTTCGATTTCGAGTATCCCAAAGCTGCGCGCCGCGGATCGAATCGGCCGGGCCAAAGGGACATGGACGGTCAATACTGCTCCTCGACGCGATACCTCGGGATCACGATGGGGCGGGACGAAAGCTCCTTCGGATTCAACTTTGCCGACGGGAGGATCAAGAGCTATCCGCTGCGCGCCAAGCAGTACGTCCGCTGCGTGCGGGGCCGGAGGGGATATGGCGAGGGGAAGAATCGTTTCAGCGACAACGGTGACGGTACGATTACCGATAAGACCACTGGATTGATCTGGCAGAAGGGCGACAGCGTCAAAACACTCAACTGGAAGCAGGCGCTGAGCTACGCCGAGGGGCTCGAACTGGCCGGGAGGGACGACTGGCGACTTCCGAACGTCAAGGAACTCCACACGATCGTCGATTACACCCGGGCGCCCGACGCGACCGATCCGAAGAAACGCGCCGCGGCGATCTACTCCGTATTCAAGCTGACCGAGACCGAATCGTGGTTCTGGTCGGGCACCACGCACGTCGAGAACCAGTTCGCCTGTTACGTATGCTTCGGACAGGCGTTTTCGGCCAGGAAGTTTCGCGGTAGGAAAATGAACGCCCACGGCGCCGGGGCGGTCCGGAGCGATCCGAAAACCGGCGACCCGGAACGCTGGTCCGGCGGTCTCGGTCCGCAGGGCGACGAGATACGCATTTACAACTACGTCCGCTGCGTTCGCGGAGGCGTCGCGAAACCGCGAGCGAAAGGCCCGCCCGTCAAATCCACGGGTAAGCGGTTGCCCCCGAGCCCTGACGGTGGTGGTGTGGTTGACCGGTTCATCAGGCGGTTGGACAAGAACGGCGACGGTAAGGTGTCGAAGAAGGAATTCGACGGGCCCGATCGTCACTTTGACCGTCTCGACAGGAACTCCGACGGCTACCTCGACGCCGGCGAAGCACCCTCCGGTTCGCCGCGCCGCAGACGCGCGTAAACTAGGGACAGTCACCTGTTTCTTCAGACGAAATAACAGGTGACTGTCCCTGGTTAATTGGTTTGGTTAATTGGTGGGTGGGGGTGCTTCTTTGAGGATTTGTTCGAGTCTTGCTCTTACCGCCGGTTCGCCGTCTTTGGTGAATGCTTCGATGGTTTCCCGGGTTACGAGTTGTTTGAGCGCCGCTCCGCGTGCTTCGTGGGTGTCGAGGCGGTCTCTGAGTTCGGTGCGGATGTCCGACAGCAGTTCGGCGAACTGTCCGATATTTTCGGGCAGGGCGGTTTGCAGGACGCCCTTGATGAGTGCAGACAGCGCCGGTGAGGCCCCGCCGGTTCCGATGGCCACTACCACGTCGCCGTCGCGGATGGTCGCCGGTGCGAAGAAGTCGCAGTCTTCGTTCTGATCGGCGGTGTTTACGATTGCCCCGGCGTCGCGGGCATCTCGTGCCACCCGGGCGTTTAGTTCGCGGTTATCGGTGCATGCGAAGACCATTACCGCCCCTTCGAGATGCTCCCGGCGGTAGGGCTCGGCCAGCACGCACACCGCGGGCAGATCGATCGCCTCCGGAATGTCGTGGTCTATGAGCGTCACGTCGGCATGGGCCTGCTGGAGCGAGACGACCTTCCTCCTCCCGACCGCTCCAGCGCCGACGACGACGACCCGCTTGCCCCTGACGTCCATCATTATCGGATAAGTTTTCATGCGGTGATCTCCGGGCGTTGTGCGGATTGCCTGTGAGTTTCGCCTTGCGCCAGGGCGATGGATTCGAGCATCGCCCGGGCCTTGTCGAGCGTTTCCTGGTATTCGCCCTGAGGTGTCGAGTCGGCTACGATACCCCCTCCGACTTGTATGTGCGCCCGCGGTCCGTCGCAGACAATTGTTCTTATGACGATGTTCAACTCGCACGATCCGTCCGCGCCGAGTATTCCGATGCATCCGGTATACGGGCCGCGCGCGACCGGTTCGAGTTCGTCGATTATTTCCATGGCTCGGATTTTCGGCGCCCCGGTGATGGAGCCTCCCGGAAACGCCGCGGTAAGCAGGTCAGCCGGAGAAACGTCGGGGCGCAGGTCTCCTTCGACCGTACCGACGAGGTGGAAGACCGTCGGGTGCGTTTCGAGCGCCCTGGGGTCTGAGACTCGCACGGACCCGAATCGGCAGACGCGTCCGAGGTCGTTTCGGAGGAGGTCGATTATCATCGCGAGTTCGGCGTTGTCCTTTGGGCTGGAAAGCAGACTAGAAGCCGCCCTGGAGTTCGCCAAAGCGTCGGTGGTGCGGGGTCTGGTGCCCTTGATCGGTCGGGTTACCACTCGCCCCGTGCGAACGCGGAGGAACAGTTCGGGGCTGCTGGATAGCACCGCACACGCTCTGCCTGCGGACTGGAATGTCATGTACGCCGAGTACCACGCCGGATTGCGGGTGCGAAGCGCCCGGTAGATCGCACGGGGCTCAGGGGCGTCGGGCACTGTGAAACGCTGGGAGAGATTTACCTGGAAGATATCTCCGGCTGCGATGTAATCGGTGCAGGCGGTCACGGTTCGGCGGTATGCTTTGGGCGTGAAGTTCGACTCGGCGTTTCCGGCTAGGGGTTTTCCGGCGGCGTCGGCCCGTTCGGTCGGTTCTGCGGGAACCGCGCTGCGACCGGTCGAAGCACCCGCGACCGACAGGAGCGCATCGCGACAACTGTCGCCAAACGGTCTGGAGGCGTCGAACTCCAGGCTCACCAGCGACCACTTGTTCTTCAGCGCGTCGTACAGGAGTATCGAATCGTAAAACGCCAGCCTCATATCCGGAAGGGACGTATCCCGCCGGGCCAGTCCCGGGAGTTTCTCGATGTGCCTTGCGACCTCGTAACCTATGTATCCGATCCATCCCGGACCGTAGGGCGCGCCCCGGAGGGGTCTGGCGCGTATGGCGCCAAGAGCGCCTTTAAGTGCCGCCCATATTGCCTCGTCATCCGGTCCGGCCAGTATATTGCCCCGCGCGTCGGTCAGCACCCCGTTTCGCAGGGAGAGCACATCGTTCGGGCGGCACGCGACGATACTGTGGCGCCCGTAGGTTTCGTGGAGGGCGGATGAATCCAGCATTACCGGGTCGATCTGATCGGCCAGCGCGTCCAGAAGCCCCCCGGGCCGGCAGGGGAGGTCCAACGCTGCGGTCTGCAGCCTTGCCCTGTAGCTTCCGCAGGTCCAATGAGTCGGTCTGGGCGAATCTGAATTGTCGTTTTCGTGCAACATTGCGCCCGCGGGTGTTTGTGCCGGTAACCTTCAGGATGTCGAATTTTTCCAACCGTTCGCCGCATCCAACCGCCGACTTCCGGTCTTTGTGCTACCATGTAGTACCGGCCTGGTTGAACTCGATTTCGGTATAGGCTTTTGCGGCCTGTGCAGCCGCCTTTTCGACCGGGTCGCCGGAGTTGAGGAATTTTTCGATCATCGCGTTATTGCGGGCGGTATTGGCCTTGGAAGGATGTGTGAACCTTATCATGCCCATGCCCAATATCGCCTGTACCCGCCATGCCCGGTCCTTGTCGTTTTCGGCGATGTTCCAGATATCACCGGCCTGGAGGCGGGGTTTGTGAAAGACCATCGACTTCTCTTCGTACTTGATCTTGAACTCGTTAAGCGCGTCGAGGTAGTTTCGCAGTGGTAATCTTTGCTCGTAGTCGGCTTTTTTGTCCTCGAGTCTCTCCATCGATTTCGACATCCCGTTCAATGCCGTGGCCTGGATATCCTGACCGTAGAGGGTCATGTGCATGTGGCTGTGGGCCTGTACCATATGCCATCCCGCCACAAACATGTCGCGATACATGGCGTTGGCGTCCTTGAGGCGTTTGTTGGCGATGTAGTAATCGCCCAGGATGTCGAGTACGTCGATGGTCTGTCCGAGTCGCTCGACTTCTTCCTGGCGCTTGGAGACCTGGAGTTTGCCAGATGCGTGTTGCGCCAGGTAGTTCATTTTCCCCTGTTTGGCGCCGTTTCCGATGTGCCCTCGGATTTCCTCGAGCGTTTTCAGCGCCTCGGCGTATCCATCGGCCTTGCCCTCGCCCAGGGCTGCTGCCGCATCGAGCAGTATGCTCTTGTTGGCGAAAAACACTTCGATGGCCTGGGCGTAGTATTCGGCTGCGTCGTCTGGGCCCGACGGCGCGGAATCCAGAACGTCGGTGATCTTCGCGTCCACTTCGATGACTTCCATGAAACCGGGCTTGGACGTCTCGCGGGTGACCGCGTCTGCCGACGGGAAGACAAGCACCTTGATAAGGATTCCACCGACGATTAGCAGCAGTATACCACCGACAATAATACCGGTTATTTTGTTCATGTTTTCAAGCTCCTGTGCTGGTTGTTGGCCTGTTTGTTTGAATCAGGTTTAGTGTAACTTAAGTTTGGGGCCTGGAAAACCAGAAAGCCCGCTTACTTGTCCTTTACCGGTGGCAGGAACATGGTGCCCAGGTTTCGCGGGTCGTAGAAGTACCGCGGCGCCTCGGACCAACTCGACGCCTCGCATCGGCGGGTGGCGAATCGAGTAAAATTGACGCCCCAGAAGCGTTTGGTTTCCGCCCGGGGTATCGACGACAGCGGAATCGCCATCTCCACCACCCACAGATCGGCGTGCCTGGATACCGCCACTTGTATTTCCACTGGCCAGAGCGCCGACTTGCCGAGCGGGGGGCGGCTTCTCACGCCGCGCTGGGCCAGTAGCACTCCGTTGGGCTTGACCACTATATGGTACAGCCCCTCCGGTCCGCTCGCCTCGGCGCCGGGGTCGAGGATGAGTTCCACCAGGTCCTCTCCGCATGCCATTAACTGTTCGTAATGGACGGTGTTGTTGGGCTTGACGACCATCGATTCGGGTTCGGGTTCGGTGCAGCGGAATGCGACGTAGAGGTTCTTTGCGTCCCTGAGGACGAACGCCATCGTCTGGCGCTGCGCCAGTCCGTCGCCTCTTCGCCCGCGCCGTCCGATCAACTTGAACTTCGCGCACGAATTGCCCTGGCGCATGGGCCAGTCCTTGAGGCTTCCGTCGATCCCGATCGGTTTGTTCGTCAGACCGGCCACTACCAGCGACACCGTCGCGCCGATGGTCTTCTGGCGGCTGACGTCGGTGGTGATCGTTACAGGGACGGTCATTTTGCCCGCCTGCCCCGCCGGGATGTAGCGGCAGCGCGCGCTCAGTTCAATCGACGTGCTCTGACCGGGGGGGAAGGGGGATATTCTCACTTCGTTTTTCAGGGCCTTCCATCCGGCGGGAAGCTTGTCCATGCTGACCACGACATCGACGTTCCGCGTGTGTTCGTTATAAAGATCGAGCAGCACGCTGACCTTCATGTCGTTTGTCTCCGCCAGGCGAGTCACCCGGCTGCGAGACTGCTGAACGCGGATACTGTGAGCCTTTTCGTCGAAGAGCTTCCAGGCGATCCGCTGGGCGAGCAACTGCCTGTTGGGGTCCGCCGACTCACCGCGGAGTGCGGAATCGATCTCTTCTGCCAGCAGGCGCCGGGCCATCCGCCATGTCTCGGGGTTCTGCACCCACCCGTCGAGGCGCGGGTCCAGGTAGTTGTCTCCGACCGCGTCCAGACCGGCGTAGCGGGCCATGGCGTTGAGGATTGAAGAGGCCGCTGTTTCCCTCTTGTGCTGCTTCATCAACCACAGGTAGGCGATGTCCTGCAGACCTCGCCTCAGTCGCTTCAGGCGGACCGAGGGGATGACCGCATCGACGCCAATGGCGTTGCCCGGGTAGAACAGGCGTGTTCGGGCGTCGGCGGGTTCCGCATACGGGTCGCCGGTCCAATTCAGCACTTCCGGGAGGAACAGGCCCGAGCAGTTGTACTTCATCGCGAACCACGGAATCGCCCGAACGTCTGCGGGCGTCGCGATTATTCCAAGCGACGGGAGGTACGGGACGGTCCCCGGCGCCAACCACCATCCGACCAGCCGATGCGCCGCGTCGCCCACCTTGATTGAAATTGACGGGTCGAAATACTCGGCGCGAACGGCCCGGATGTCGGTCAGGGCGGTAAAATCCTTCGGTGGTCGCCACCCGGTAAGCGCCGGGGGCGCCGCGGGCAGTTGAGAGAGGATCGGCCTGTCCCTGTCAACAGCACGCACGATCCGACTCAGGCGCGAGTGTTCGAGATACCCGCGCTGAGAGGCCTTGCCTCGATAAGGCCAGTAGAACATTTTCCCGCCCGCCCGGGAGGTCGAAAAGTGCTTCTTGTTCTCAACCGCCACCGCGCCGATGGTGGTCGCATAAAGGTCGCTGTCGGGACCTCCGTAGTATTGCGCCAGCGGCCAGGCGGTGCTTATCGGCAGCGGCCAGGCCGCGCAACCAATACCGTCTTCAAAGGCAGTCCCGTCCAGGTAAGGCGTGACGATCGCGTCGTAGTCTTCAAAGTCCATCGCGACCTTTCCGAACATGTCGCGACGCATCACCGGGCGGATGCCCTTGTCGAACAGGTCGAGCCTGTGTTCGTGCGCCAGGCGCATCAACTGCCGCATTATCACCAGGCCTTCCCTGACTTGCGGGTCCTTGCGGTCCATGCGGACAGGCACGAACGCCTTACCGTCGCGTTTTACGAACGCCTTGTAAATCGCGCCGCTGTCGAACCCGCCGGTCGTAATCAGCGGTTTGGCATCCGGGAGGACGAAGTTGTAGACGTCGAGGCTGATTCCGAGAGACCACGTTTCGTGCGTTTTCGATCGGAGTTCGATCGTTCCTGAATACTTTCCGGCGCCGGCGCCTCGAGGGACGTGCAGGTCCACCCAGAGCACCGCGCGATCGGAGGGCTTGACCTCGGCGAACTCACCGCCGCGGGCCAGGTCCACCAGCGCGTCGTAATAGTCTGTCGGCTCCGGTACGGCATCCACCAGGCGAAGGTACCACGGTGGATAGTTTGTGATTCGCACCGCGCGGGCGCGGAAGACCGACACGTTATCACCGTCGATCTTGCGCCCCTGCGCCGACTTCAGATCGCCGCAGCGGACCTTCATGCCCCCGACGTGTGCCTTACCGGCGTCCACGACTACCTGGAACGATACGGTCTCATTGCCCGCCGCGAACAGCTTGACCTGCCTGGCGGCCGGGTCGAATACCGAGTCGTCTTCGGTTTTTTCGGTGCGGGCTGAAACGTTGACCATTTCGCCCGCGACCCAGGCGTTCAGCGGATCGGTTGGCTTGACGCACCCGCAGGGCAAACCCGACCCCAGCAGGGCGCCGATCGCAACGGTGATGAATCGATAGCGGAGTTTCATAGATCGGACATTGTATAGCGCCGGTGACAGTTTCGGAAGCGCCAGTCATCGCTCATCATCCGCCGGAGTCCACGAACTGGGTTTCGTATAGGTGCTTGTAGAGTTTGCAGCGTTCGAGCAGTTCGGCGTGGGGGCCTATGTCGCGGATCTTTCCGGCGTCGATTACCACGATCCTGTCGGCCGACAGCACCGTGGCGAAACGGTGCGCGATCAGGATGGTGGTGCGACCCCGGCTGAACTCTTCCATCGCTTCGTGTATGCGGCGTTCGGAGTCCGAGTCGATCTGGCTCATCGCTTCGTCGAATATCAGGATCGCCGGGTCCCTGAGTATCGCCCGGGCGATCGTTATCCGCTGCCTCTGCCCGCCCGACAGCGTCGCGCCCCTCTGGGCGACCATCGTGTCGTAACCGTCGGGCAGTTCCGAGATGAAGTCGTCGATGAAGGCCCGTTTGGCGGCGGCCAGCACGGTCTCCTTGCTGGGGTTCAGCGTTCCGTAGGCGATGTTCTCGGCGATGGTGGCGTTGAACAGGACGGTCTCCTGTGTGACCACGGCGATCTGCTTTCGCAGCGAACGCATCGAATGCAGGCAGATATCGCGTCCGTCGATCAGGACATTTCCCTCGGTCGGGTCGATCAGGCGTGGCAGGAGGGACACGAGCGTTGTTTTTCCCGATCCGTTGGGTCCGACGATGGCTATCGTTTCGTCGTGGTCGATCGCCAGGTTGATCTCCCGCAGCGAATCTTCAATCGCTCCGGGATAGCGGAACCGGACGTCGCGGAACTCGATGCTCCGGTTGTGGACCGGTAGATCCGGTGCGTTTGGGACGCGCTTTTCCTGGGCCTGGTCCTGGAGCTGGAATATCCTGGTTGCCGCGGCATCGGCGCGTTGAAAAGTTGTGGCGACCTTTGCCAGTTTGCGGACCGGATCGAACATCGCGACCAGCAGGGCCATCCATCCAATGAAAATCTCAGGGTCCAACTGACCGTTCAGCACGCGGTATCCTGCCACTCCAACTGCCACCATCGCCGCTGATATTCCCATCGCCTCGATCGACGGCGCCACGATCGCTTCGGTGCGGGCGATCCGTTTCTGCTGCTTGAGCAGGCGCCTGTTGACCCGGAAGAAGCGTTTTCGCTCGGCGCTCTCCATCGTGTAGGCCTTCACGACGCGGATACCCGCAAGGGTCTCCTCCAGAACCGACAGCATCGCCGACCAGCCCTCCAGGGCGCGGCGGGTGGCTTTTTTCATGATCCTGCCCAACTGGCGGATCAGCAGGTACGCAGGTGGTCCGATCACCAGCGCCACGAGCGTCATCTGCCATGAGAAAATAAGCGCCATCGTCAGTGAAGCGATCGCCTTTGCCGGTTCGACCAGCGTCTTTCCGAACAGCGTGACCATACCGCGGGTGACTTCCCCGGTATCCTGTATGAACCGGCTGGTGGTATCGCTTGTTCCCTCGCGGGCGAAGAATGTTGTCGGAAGGCGCAGCGCCACGTCGTAGTTGTCGCAGCGCAGGTACATTATCGCGCGAAGCACCACCGAACGAACGAGGTATTCCTGGAAGAATTGCAGAACGTCGCGGAGAACGGTCATAACCACTATGATCGACAGGGCCCATATGAGTATGGGGAATCTCTCCAGCCTGGTCTTTGGTTGGTCAATAAATCCCGCCGCCCATCCCAGCATCCCTGATCCCATCGATATTTCGCCCGGGCCGACGGTAACCGTTCGCGATAGATCGCTCTTACCGCCGGGAGTGAATATCTCCAGGGTCAGGGATTCGCCCGCCTCCAGGAGGAGTTTCATGCACTCGTTTGCGTTGGCGGGTGATAAACGGCGCATCTTTCCGGCGCCGTCGCCGACGCCTATGATCCAGTCGCGTTTGAGGATTCCGGTATTGGCGGCCGGCGAATCGGTCTCCACCCGGATGACATCCATGAGCATTGTCACCGGTTGCCCGGCGACCCTGGTCTCGGCGGTCGGGAAATCCAACTCGACTTCGGCGTCGATCCTGTCTTGCGCGATGGAACCCCACGCCCACCCGTGCAGGCCTTCGGGGCTGATGAGGACCTTCATCGTGGGCACGATCATACCGATACCGCCGGCCCAGAGCATCGCGATAAGAACCACGCAGACGATCGATACCGCCAGGGGTTTGCGGTACGGTTTAAGATATCGCAGGGATCTAATGAAGTCTTTCATCAGGGGGATTTCCGAAAAGAGTTGGACTGATTATCTCAGTCAGGCGCCCAAACGTCAATGGGGAACGCTGAAACCGCGCGAAACCTGCCTGTCCGGCAGGCAGACCTCAAGCGGTGAAACTGCGAAACTGCAAGCGACTTTACTTTCGTGGTTTGAAGGGGTAGTATTCGCGACCCGGGTTTTCCGGCGAAACTACTTGCGGATACCGGTCCAAGGATAATGTCTGATCTTAAGATACTGCTGATCCAGTCGCCCGACCGGGCGGTGGACGACAACCCGCTGGCGATGGTCCCTTTGGGACTGGCGTACATGGCTTCGGCGGCCCGACAGGCCGGATACGAGGTTACCATCCTCGACGCCGGCGGTGAGGGCGTCGACTGGCCTGAATTTACCCGGCGGGTGGCGTCCGAGCAGTGGGACGTTATCGGGATAACCGCCCTGACGCCAGTATTCGACGCGGTCAAACGCGCCATGGGCATCTGCCGCCCACATACGCGATACCTCGTGATAGGGGGGTCGCATCCGATGGCGCTGTCCGATACGATAATGGCTGAGAATCCCGAGCTGGACGGCGCGGTGATCGGTGAAGGCGAGCGGACGTTTGTCGAGATGCTCGATACAATCGATTCCGGCGGGGACCTCTCGTCCATACGCGGACTGGCTACCCGCAATTCGCCCGCCCAGCCGCGAGAATTGATCGAACCACTCGACGACCTCCCGTTCCCCGCACGCGACCTGCTTCCGACCAACGATTACCGCTACGCACTGGCCGGACGCCGGAGAGTGGCGACCCTTATCACCTCACGAGGGTGCCCGTACAACTGCATCTTCTGCGACAAGGGCGTCTGCGGAAATCGATGGCGCGCCAGGAGCGCCGAAAACGTGCTGGCCGAAATCGACGAACTCGTCGAGCGATACCGCACGCAGTACATTATCGTATACGACGACCTGTTCGTCCTGGACAGGGACCGGTTGAAGGAAATCTGCGACGGACTTGTAGAGAGAAACTACCGCCTGAAATGGAAGGCCGAAGCGCGAGTCGATTGTGTCGACGCCGAAATGCTCTCCTGGATGAAACGCGCCGGATGCGAAATCCTCGGATTCGGTGTGGAAAGCGCAAATCCGCACGGCTTGAAGTATCTTCGCAAAAGGACCACGCCGCAGGTCGCCCGCGAAGCATTCGCCCTCACCAGGGCCGCGGGAATAAAGACCGTCGGATACTTCATTCTGGGCATCCCGGTCGAAACCTACGAAGACGCGCTGAACACCATCCAATTCGCCATCGACATCGGCGTTGACTACGCGGACTTCCACGTGCTCTCACCGCTGCCCGGGACGCCGCTGTACCACCAGTCCCGCGCCGACGGTTCCTACCGTGAAGTCGACGCGCAGAACTTCATCGAGAAGGACCGGAAGCGACCGGTGATCATCTCGGACAACTGGAGCGAGGAGAAGCTCGTTTCGATCATCGCCGAGGCACACAAGCGCTTCTTTATGCGCCCGGGATACATATTGAAAAAACTGCTGGGAATCCGCAGCCTCGGCGATCTGATTTCCCTGATGAAACTGGGGACCAGGATGTTCTCGTGCATTCGCGACAAGCGAAGCAAAGCAGCGAGAATCGGGCAAAAAGACGGCTGTTAGATTCCAGCTATCAGCTTTCAGCTATCAGCTTTCAGCTATCAGCTATCAGCTATCAGCTAACGATAACGACAACGATAACGACAACGATAACGACAACGACAACGACAACGACAACGACTGACCACCCTTGCCTTGCCTCAGGCCCGCATTTTTTCACAATGTTTTTTGCGAGCTACCATAAGACGTTCAAACAAATGTAATTACAACTATCGTTTTCGAAGGCGAAAAAGACACACTGTAATCCTCGGCGCGGTGTTTTCTACGTGGTTTTGGCTTGGCGGGGGCATCCGACGACGCAAAAAACATGGTGAAAAATGCGGGTTATTCCGGGGCGGTTTGTGAGCCCCGCCGAGCGGCGCCCACCGGCGAGAGCACCGCAACCAGTACGATTACGTATCTAAACATGACACCTTCAACCGGTCATCCCGAAGCGCATGCCAAAACGACGTTGTCCCAGACGATTTTCGGATTGACGTTTCGCCAGAGGAGCTGCTCGTAACGGGAGAGTTGTTCGATCGCCCCGACCAGTTGGCGCGTCGAGCGTTTCCGCGCGATTGATTCGATTGTTTGACGCTGATCGGCGTTTACCAGCGGGCGGTCGGCGCCGGTGGACAGCGAGATCGCGTCGCGGAAGCCCGCGGATACCAGCTCGAGCATGATCCCCGTCGCACGGCGTGTAGCCAGCATTTTAGACAACTCGGCGCCGTCGTCCATCTTGGCGGTCTTGACCGCCTCGATCGCCTGTGCGTCGGTGATCTTCTGGAGGCGCTCGCCCAAAGCCGAATTACCGCCGGGCCCCATTGCCGCCAGTTCGTCCAGCATCTCGCGCTTGATCGCGTACATGTCGCTTCGCCCCAGGGACAGCGACCTGCCGGCAGAACCTTCAGTGAACGAAGCCCAGAACAGCGCCTCGTCGGCCGCGACATCCTCACGAACCAGGCGCTCGACCACGAAATCAAGCGGAAGCGGACCGAAATGCACCGAGTGGCAGCGGCTTATCGTCGTCGGAAGCATCTGCTCGCTTCGCCGGCAGATCATGATAATCGTCACACCCGGAGGAGGTTCCTCGAGCGTCTTGAGCAGTGCATTCTGCCCCGCGGCGCTCATCAGTTCAGCCTCGCGAACGACAAACACCTTGCCCCTTCCGCGCGACGCGGCGAGGTGAGCCCCTTCCAGCAGGAAGTGCCTTATCACGTCGATACCGAGATTCTGCATCTTCCGGCTGCGAACCTGCGGGTCGGGGTGGAAGGCGGCAAGTTCCTTCGTGATTATCTTGAAGTCCGGATGCGTGCCCGCCTCGAGCGTTTTGCAGTCGCCGCACTGCCCGCAGGCGTCGGTGAGTTGAAAACCGTCATCGAGCCCGGCGAACCTGCCGTTGTTCAGTATCGTCTGCGGATTCTCACAGAGCAGAGCCCCGGCCAGCGCAACGGCCGTAGTCCGGCGCCCGACGCCGTGAGGACCGGTGAACATCAGCGCGTGACCCATGCGTCCAGCCGCGATGCGCCGCTGCAGCGAAGCAACCGCCGCATCCTGACCGACAATGTCAAGCAACTTAACCATCGTTCGCGATTATAGCAGGGAAATGCTGGGGTGGCGACAGATCGTGCGTTTTTTCCACGGGGGCGCCGGGCGGTTTGGATGTTCGCTGCTGCTTTCTTCTTGCCAGAGCACCACCAACAATCGAAAATCATATTCAGGTTCGAGTTTGTAGATTAGCTGAAAGCTGAGACCCAAAAAGCAAAAGCGGTCTCATTTGAGACGTGACTTCCAGCCGCCTGACAGGCCTGCCGCAGGCACGTTCAACGCTGGTGGATGCCTCGACTAGGAAAAAGGCCCCCTGAAAACAAGGCCGAAACCCCTTAATAAGGGCTGACCCCGATGCCTCTGCCTCGGGCGAGTGGCTGACAGGCAAAGCCCTGCCGTGCCTGGAAGGGTTCGGCATCCGGCCCGCGGACGCGATCGCGCCGGGCAAGCCCGCGGCGGTGTGCTTCTGCGACCTTCAGCAGTGGCCGTCGCGCCATGCCGTGGTGGTTGCGAGCCATGTCCATGAGCCGGTTGTAGGCAACGGCGGGGATGCGAAGCCTGTTGCCGGGCTGAACCTTCTTGAACGGGTCACGCATGGCTCTTGCCCTCCAGCAGCGGCCTGATCTCGCGAAGCAGCGTCTCCAGGTCGGCCAGGGCGTCGGCCGCGAACTGCCGCAGCGGGTCAACCGACAGGCCCGTGCGCTTGGCCATCTTGGCAACCTGGTCGTCCATGGAGCTGAACGCCTTGGCCGCACCGAGCATCGGCGTGAGCATGGTCGTGCCTAGGCCCGCGATCTTCAGACCGAAGTTGCGGATGCGGTCGCCGAAGGCCTTAAAACGCTTCTCCGCCCGGCGCAGACCGCGCACGAGCTTGCTGTCGTCGGCAAACAACTCGACGAACGCGCGTCCTGCTCGAATGCCACGGGCCGAGGGCATGGTTTACGTTCCCTTTCCAGAAAATATGTAAAGTATCTTTGACATTGTGTACGTCATGGCGTACACTATGTTTGTCAGAGAATACACAGGAGACACAAAATGAACGCAGAACAGAAACGGGCGTGGCTTAGTGTGGTAACGATGAGTGTTTGTGTGGTGGGGTACCTTGTACTGCTTCCGCTCTTTGGGCCAGTTGTCGCGTTTGCAGCCTTTGCATTCTATGGCATCAATGGATTCGCTGGCCTGATCGGTCGCCATGAAAAAATCGACGAACGCGACAAGAACATTGCGCGAAGGGCCACTCTGGCAGGAGCTATGGCCTCCTACGGGGCGTTCATTCTGGGATGCATGGGCGCATGGGAGGTTGTGTGGCACCTTCAAGGCAAGGATATGGTCTCCGTGCATATCCTTCCGAATATCACGATTCTCGGCGGGATCGTCTTCTTCTTTGCACGAAGCATCGCCATCCTGGTGCTCTACGGTCGCCATGTGGAGGCCGACAATGTCTGAGATCACGAACAGCATTCGACGTCTTCGCTTCGACCATAATGAGATGACGCAGGAAGAACTGGCAAAACAAGCAGGCTGTACTCGGCAGACCATCATTGCGCTGGAGGCTGGCAAGTACACACCATCGCTTGCCTTGGCATTCCGCATTGCACGCAGTTTCGACTGTCGCGTCGAAGATGTGTTCACTTTCAGCGAGGACGCGAGTACTGAGTAGCCTCGATGGTAGTATGGCGCAACGGGTCCTGGACACCCTACGACTCGAAGGCGCTTCGTCCGCTCCTGTTGAAAGAAGGGGAGAATGCCCAAGAGCAGGTCGGAGAACTCAACCTCACGTTGCGTGGTTGGGCGAACTACTTCAACTTGGGCCCGGTCAGTAAGGCCTACCGAGCCGTCGACGCGCACGTGCGCGGGCGGCTTCGCCGGTGGTTGCGAAGTAAGCACAAGATAGACAGTTCGGGTTGGTCGCGTTACCCGGACCGATACCTCTACAAGACGTTGGGGTTGGTTGAACTGTCTTTGCTTACGCAACGCTTGCCGTGGGCGAAAGCGTGAGTCCTTGTCCGAAAGCCGGATGCGGGAAAACCGCACGTCCGGTTTGAAGAGCGGGATGTGGAAACGGAGCATGGTAAGGCTATTGAGGCACCGACAATCGAAAGGGTCGGCCAACAGATACGCCTAACCTAAACCACCGCGCCACATCTCGACTCCACCGGAAATCCTGAAGGACTACGACATTCTTGCCGGAGGCGACTACTTGTTCCAGATTGATTTCAGTTCGTGAATTTTCAGAGAAATCAACTGTCCTTGTCCACCGTTGGCGAAGGCTTTGATGGATGATACCTTGCCTCGCTTGCGCCGGTTCATGGTGATATACACTGCACCATCGTTTCCGCATATCTCCATCATAGGCCTGTCTGCCAATATCTGTATGGAAATTTTTCCGTCAACCGGTTTCATGAAAGCGTCCCACATTTTTCCGGCAGCAACATCGTAGACAACTCTGTTGCCTCCGAATTCGATACCGACGGATTTAGCCTCGCCAATGGCAAACTCCGCGCGAATCTCGAAGAGCTCTCCTGAAACCGGGAGGATACTGGGGGAATCTGGAGTCAGCTTTGCGCTTGGCGCGGTATGGGTTTTCTTGCGGAGCTTGGCAATTTCCTTGACCGGCTTGGCAAACATGCGAATTCCGTCCGGAGTCTGGCGTAAAGTCAAACGAATCGGAAACGTGAAAGTCTGACTGAACGGCATGCCGGGAAGGTGGACCCTGGCCCAACCGATCTGAATACACCGGCCATCAGGAGTATTGCTGAACGTCTGCGCGGCAAAACACTTTTGATAATGCACGCGGTGCTTGCCTTTGTGCTCGGGCGTGAACGTACGACCGTCGAATTGACCAATCGCATATTCCGCATTTGCGCCAAAAACGACCCACCGCGTGTTCTGTTTATCTCCGCCAACGGGCAGCTCAAAAAGCTCGGGGCATTCAGAATATCCGGGCAGATGACTCTGCTCGGTCCATTTCTTCAGGTCAACAGAGGTAAAGAAAGCGATGTTCTTGCCGTACTCGCGTTTGTGATTGTATACCGCCATCACCCAATGCCCGCCGAGTTTCTTTGCTTCGGCATTGAGCGGTTGGTCGCTCTTTCCATACTTGTACCAAATGACTTTAGGATCGTTCCCGGGCTGCTTGAGAACAGGATTCCCTTTATAGTAGGTAAAGGTACGGCCGCGGTCGTTCGAGTATGCCAGAGCTTCCCCAACACCCGCTCCAAAGTCGGAAAACACCGCGATGATCGGCGGTTTGTTTCCTTTCTGGAGACCGGCCGTATTTTTGTGATCGACCACGGCGCTGCCTGAAAAACAATGCCCTTTTGCTTGAGTCCAAGCGTACAGCGCAATGGGCAATTCTTCCCAATGGACCAAATCCTTACTGACCGCATGCCCCCAGTGTTTGTCCGCGTGGCCCAGGGATAACGGACAGTACTGGTAAAACAAATGCCATTCGCCGTCATAGTAAACCAGCCCGTTGGGGTCGTTGTTCCATCCTGTTCTCTGTGAAAAATGAAACTGCGGGCGAAAAGCTTCGTTGTATAACGGCAAGATATACCGTGCCTTGTCCGCACTTTCGATTAGCGTCAGGCCAGGACGGTCGACCGGGTCAGACATCATAAGGACAGCCTTCTTACCTATGTACTTGCTCATGTCGAGAGTGGCCCACCAGTTCACATCTTCCTTCGTCTGGGCAAGATGAACCTGGTTAAGATGGATGAGCGTACCGTCTACGCGAACGGACAGTTTGCTTGGTTTTTTGCCTCTCACATAGGGCTTATTGCCCTTGGCGACAGGTATCAGCAACAGCTTACCGGTGATGGTGATTTCAAGAGATTCCGGCGTCTTGGCGGTCTTGTTCTCTGTCACTGCGCCCTTGATCCCACTGTCCTCAATCGGGCCTGCCCAAGCGCCGGTGCAAACCAGCATCAACATCACTGCGGCTATCTGTCTCATTAGCAATTATTCCTTAATGTCGGGTAGGGTCTTCGTTAGGCCCGACCATATATCGTACGTCAGTCGGTCAGTTCCGGGGGCAATACTAAATTATTGCTTTCTTCGAGTTCTTCTTTTCTTGGGTTTCTTTCTTGGGCCTTTCGGGCCTGCCTGCCGAAGGCACATCCGCCAGCCTTGCCATGAAAACACTCTAAAACACACACCGGGCAAGCACAAGATAATAATTTAGTATTGTGTCCCCGGAAATGAGCGCGCATCGCTCGACGCTCGCCGTCTGTGGCGCACGGCGATGCGCCGCAGCGGGGGGGCTTAAAATAGAAAATAGGGGTTGGGGTTTGTGTTTGGGTATGTGGTTTTAGGCGGTCCGGTTGTTTGGGATTGAAGATCAAGAGGCGGTCTACTAAACTGCCGATAGCGAAAATGATCGAACTGACACCAGTCGAAATGATCGCAGGCCGCAAGGCGATATGCGTAAAAGAGAAATGGAATACACAAAACCCCAGACATCGCTATTTACTATTTTAAGGGCTGTTGTAAACCACGACGGCTTGTCGGGTCGACTTGTCACGACGTAGCACAGCGAATGCGGAAGCCAACGGCGAAGACCGAAGCCGCAGGACGAAGACGGGACCCCGAATGACCCTTGTCATGAAAACACTCTAAAAACACACACCGGGCAAGCACAAGATAATAATTTAGTACACCTTTTCGCGGAATGGGGGTCAGTATCTACGACAGGCTCTACGACGGCGAAGGGCTACCAGGCCGGCCAAGCCGAGCAATGACACGGTGGCCGGCTCAGGGACGATCAGGACGAAGGGCGAGAGGGTGTCCGTCTGGATGGTGATGGTATTGCCCGCCGGGTCGACTACCCCGCCGAGGATGTCCCAGGCGGTCCCGTTCCAGTGCGCCACGGCCAGGGCCGCTTCCGGCCCGGGTATGTTCGCCTGGTCGTACTCGAAGGTCAGCCCGACCGCGTCGGCGAACGTTCCGGTGAACTCGACTTCCCAGGCCTGAAGTGCACCGCCGGGGTCCTGGGGCAAGGGACCGAACTCGGCGGCCAACTCCGCGCCGGTCGGGGTGGAGTAGTCGCACATCAACGTGCCCTGCCCCGTGACGTTATCGAAAGCCGCCGTCACTTCCAGATTCACGCCGGGCGTGTTGACAGGCGTCTGCGTCGTACTTGCGCCTGTCCTTGCCAAGCCGGCCGGGTTCAGGAGGACGGCCCGCCGACCGCCCTCGGCCGCATTGTATGCCTCGCCGACGATCTGGTTGTGGTCGTTGATCGCTCTGGGCTCGATGCTCATCCAGCCGTCGGCATCCGGCAGTATGGTGGCCTGGTCGTATTTGACGGGCGCGCCCGGCCCCGAGGCGTCCCACAGCATCAGGGTCTGCGGGACGGCCGAACCTCCGTTATAGCCAACGATCCAGTTGTTGTTGTTGATGTCGTCGGCCCTCGACGATTGGTCGCCGGGCACCATGCTGATATCGTGGAGTATGTTGAGCGAATTGTCATAGTACGTTGCGTGTATCCGAATACCGGAACCGGCAGCCCATCCGACAATGTCACCGGCCTTGTTGACGCCCAAGGCTGCCCCCCAACTTCCCAGCGCGGGGACCTGCTGCATCGGCCCGGCTGTGCGATAGTCATACTCGAATGGGTAACCGGAATACCCAACGATTACGCCGTTCAGATTCACGTCGGTCGCCACGGAGTCGACTTGGTTCGGGAACACACCGAGGTCTCGCATCCCGAGCCCGGGATACAACATGTTATAGACGAATGCATGTCGAACGGTGCTGCCCGGCGTAACTTGGGAGGTACCCACGATGAGACCAAGGTTGTTCATGCCCTCAGCCTGCGAGTTATTGCCTCCGAGGGTCCCCAGCTTGGTGATGGTTCGAGTGATGGGATTGTAGTATGCGGCTTCGTGGTCGTAATAGCCCGCGATTTCGCCGAATTCATTGATGGCTCTGGCGCCGCCCATGTCACCCAGAGGTACCATTCCGCTGCCTCGATCGATGAACGCCTTGCTGGC
>Ga0180435_10001997_pt1 | contig 20938 bp, 34 predicted proteins | sample SS_ome_3_FD_132467 | JGI IMG/M metagenome (GOLD analysis project Ga0180435, IMG submission 132467) | Hypersaline lake sediment archaeal communities from the Salton Sea, California, USA - SS_3_S_1 metaG | ecosystem: Environmental > Aquatic > Non-marine Saline and Alkaline > Hypersaline >...
CACAACCAGCGCGCTGTACATCATCTCAGGAGTGGATGTCGGCGGCCAACTCGGAGCCGCTTTGGCAGCGGGCGGCAACATAAACGCCAGCGGTCAGGACGATATCATTCTCGGCGCCCCGGGCGGACGTTTCGGTTCAGACGGCTGCGGTACCGGCGAGGTGTATGTATTCTACGGTCGTGAACCGGGTGAATTCCCGCAGTACCCGATTTCGATGTCGTCCAATGATGCTGACATTGTCATCGGCGGTGTCCCCGGACTGTGTGGCAAGAGCGGGTTCGGCGCGGCCATTGCCGGCAACCTGGACCTCAACGGTGATGGCATGGCCGATTTCGCAGTCGGTGCACCCGATATGCCAACCCGAAGTGATCCCGATAAAGTGCATGCCGGTCGAGTCTATCTGTTCGAGGGATTCGTTCCCACTCCGGGAGATAGCACCTTCCGAGCCGAGAACATCGCAGTCTGCGACTTTGCCGGTGACAACTCCTGGCGTTATGTCGGTTGGTCTCTCGCCTTTGGCGGCACCCTGGAGGCTTCTTCGGATCGCCCGGTGGTAGTAGTCGGCGCACGCGGCCATTTCGAGGATCCTGTCACTATTGCCAGCGAGATCCACGTCCTTGCTCAACCAGATCCTCCGTCGGGATCACTTGAGCCCTGCGACCTGATTTACACCATTCGTTACATTCGTGATGTTCTCGATCCCAGTCGTGATTACCCCGACCAATTCTCGTACGATATCGCGGGAATGGGGTATATCGACGATCATCCCGATGCCGACATTTTGGTCGGAGCGCCAAACTACGCTTCGTCGGGCAACAACCCCCAGCAGCGGGGACGATTCCAGGTACTCACGACCGATCCCTGGGCAATCTCAAACATCTTGTACGATGTCCCAGGAACTCACAACGGCGCCAGGATGGGTCACAGCCTCGACTATGTGGGAGACATCAACGATGACGGCATCACCGATATCGTCGTAGGCGCTCATGGCTACGACGACAACCGCGGCCGGGTGTATGTGCACCTGCTCGGGCAGTCCGATAGCGACGGAGACGGTTTTGCTGACCAGTGCGACAATTGCCCCGATGTTTCTAACCCGACACAAACCGACACCGACGGCGATGGAATCGGCGATGCCTGCGAGACTTGCTGCGTGGTACGCGGCGATGTCGACCACAGCGGCTCCGGACCCGACATCGCTGACCTCGTCTATCTCGTGGCCTACATGTTCGAGGGTGGTCCCGAACCACCGTGTATAGAAGAAGCGGACTTCGACGGCATCGGCGGATCGTTCCCCGACATCGCCGATCTCGTTTACGTCGTGAACTACATGTTCGACGGAGGCCCCGCCCCCGTATCCTGCCCCTAGATCGCTCCGCGCTTCTCGTCCCGGCAGAGCAGGCTCCCCCTCCTGCTCTGCTTTTTTTTGGCATCGGTCTGCGGATGGAAATCTAACAGAAGGTGGTCGAAGGTCGAAAACGCAAGCAACTCGTTACGAGTCGAGCACCCGCTGTAATCGAGACTCCATTTCGCGGTCTGTATGAAGAGCCGCACGCAACCTCCTGGGTTTTGGACTCGGCCTCTCCCTTGGATGCGTGAGCGTGATGTTGGACCTTGATCCTAAGTCAGGAGAATGGTCCGATATGTCAATACAACCTAGGGACAATCGGTGTTGAGCGGCTCATAGTCGTAGGTTCTTACCTCGGACCACGCCGACCACTCCCCTGCTACCTTGGCCCTGACCATCCAGGTCCAGCCAACGCAATTTGGATTGGCCACATACGCTCCGGTTCCGGAGCCGGCAAAAACGGTGTCAGTGAAATCCGTTCTATCTGTTATCGGATATAGGGCGCCTGGACCGATGCAATAGAGATGGTACCTTTCGGCACCTTGAATGGAATTCCACACGTACCGAAACTCGATAGGATCCATCCCATCGTCACACCCATTATCAACAATTTGTCCCGGCGCCGGGTAGACCAACCGGACTACAGGTATAGAACTTTTAGTGCCCTTGTCTCCACAGCTCGACAAAGTTGCCAGCAATACCAGCATCAATACGATCACCGTTGTACTTCTCATGGATTCCTCCCGTGTTTGGGCATTCAAAGGGTCAGTTAGTAAATGAGCACATTGTCGCCAATATAGACTACTGGGTCGATTTGTCAATGCGACCGGACAAGGATGGGTCCACTCAGTTCACAAGTCAGAGGGGCAGACGAGGACGTCTGCCGCCCACGAACATACTGCTACACTACTATCGAAGGGATTGCTTCGCTTCGCTCGCAATGACTATGATGCTGGCGGGTTCGAGGACGGACCCGCCCTACGGCATTCTACCCCCAGCGGCGTGCTGGGACCGGGCGCGGGTGGTGCGGCGCCGCTTTGCGAACGACTTTCGACCGCGTCGCCGAGCGTTTCGTCGACGGACGCTTGTTGCGGTCCGTTTTCCATCCGGGCCGGGCAGTCCGTTTACGCGGCCGACGAGTCTTGGAAGGTCCCGGACTGTCGGAAGAAGCCCCCAACCGTGACTTGGTGAGTCCCAGAGAACGAATCTTAGCCCGCACCGAGGGAAGCGACCGTCCCATGCGACGCGCCAGCTCGGCAGCGGTCACAAACTGATACCGTCTTCTAAGAAGCATAATCTCTTCACGGGTCCATTCGCGAGAATTGGCCGGGGTAGCCTTGGCAGGCCGCTGTCGTTTCGTTGCCTCCCTGGCCACGATCCTCATAGTGGCCTTGATTGCCGTCCGTCGCATTGAAATCGATTCCACCCCGGCCTCCTTCCTAGAACCCTCTGGCCGATCGGACGCCTCGAATCTACCCTCTGTCTAGATTCCGACCGACAAATCACTACTCAAGAGCTGAGATTGCGCCGCTCACGCCGCGGTGGCATATAATCGCCGTAATCCCAAAAAGGAAGGATTATCCCTTACGGAACGGGTGGTCAACAAAAAGCTGGTAATTCGGAGAGATTGATCAATCGGAATCGAGAACCCGATTCTTGATGGCCTCGGCCGCGGCCTTTTGCTCGGCCTCTTTCTTGGAGTTACCCACTCCCTTGCCGGCCTCCTTGCCGTCGATCATCACCTGGACAGTGAAGGTTTTGCGATGATCCGGTCCGTCGGTCGACAACACTATGTACTGTGGGGTTTCCAGGCCTTTGGCCTGGACTTTTTCGAGCAGCTCCCCTTTGAAATTGCGCTGGACGGTCTGATTGAGAATGCGATCCTTTCTCGAATAGAGCAGCCGCAGGATGACATCCCTGGCCGCGTCCAGTCCGCCATCAAGATAGACCGCGGCGATCACCGACTCAAACGCATCCGACACGATCGAAGGCCGCTCGCGTCCGCCGGCCCGGTCCTCTTCCGGCGACAGCCGAAGATGTTGCGGCAATCCCACCCACTTGGCCACCCAGGCCAGGGCCGCCTCGTTGACCAGTTTGGCTTTGGTCTTGGTGAGGTCACCTTCGCGAACATCGGGGAAGTCGTCAAACAACTGGTGCGAAATCACCAGTCCCAGAACAGAATCGCCGAGAAACTCCAACCGCTCGTTCGACGGACAATGGTTGGGATCGAAACGGGTGAAAGAACGATGAGTAAGGCTTAGCAGGAGAAGATCACGATCTCGAAAACAATAACCCAGTAGATCCTGAACCGCGTCAAGATCTACATAGGTTATATCTTCATCGGACTTCAGGTTCAGTAGATTCTTGAACCTTCGAATCCAGCTCATTAGACTGTGCCGTTGGCTTTTCCGACCACCAGCGAGACGTTGTGTCCCCCGAATCCAAATGAGTTACTTAGAGCACATTTGATATCAACCTTACGTTTCCCTTCGGAAACGTAGTCCAGGTCGCAATCAGGATCTGGGTGGTCGAGGTTGATAGTTGGGTGTACTACTCCTTCGAGCAAAGACTTGACACACACTATCATTTCCACGGCGCCCGCCGATCCGAGCAGATGCCCGACCGAGGATTTCGTGGAATTGCAGGGTATCTGGTATGCCCGCTCCCCGAGTACTTGCTTAATAGCCATGGTCTCGGCGATATCGCCCAGATCGGTGGCCGTGCCGTGCGTGTTGACATAGTCAACATCTTCCGGCTTGAGATTGGCCGCATTCAGAGCGATCCGCATCGCCCTGCCAGCACCGAGCCCTTCCGGATGCGGGGCCGTCATGTGGTGGGCATCGGCGGTCATGCCGCTGCCAAGAAACTCGGCGAGGAGTTTGGCACCACGAGCCTTCGCATGCTCTTCGGCCTCGAGAACGACGATTCCCGAACCTTCGCCCATAAGAAAACCATCCCGTTCCTTGTCGAACGGGCGAGACGACTTCTCGGGTTCATCGTTGCGGGTGGTCATGGCCCGTGCCTGACAGAATCCGGCAACTGAAGTCGGCGTAATCGCCGCCTCGGCGCCGCCGGCAATCATGACATCGGCCTCACCCCGCTGGATAATATGAAAAGCGTCGGAAATGGCATGGGCTGAGGAAGCACAAGCCGACACGGTGGCATAGTTGGGGCCACGCAGACCGTGGCGAATCGACACCAAACCGGCACACATGTCGACGATCATCATCGGGATGAAAAACGGGGAGACTTTTCCCTGTCCACCCTTCATGAATCGTGAGTGCTGGTTCTCGAAGGTTTCGATTCCCCCGATACCGGAGCCAATCACTACCCCGACCCGGTCTTTGTCGACTGTCTCAAGGTCGAGACCACAGTCGATTAGAGCCATTTCAGAGGCTACCACGGCGAACTGCTCGGCCAGATCCATTCGCCGCTTCTCTTTTTTATCTATGTACTGGCCGGGGTCGAAGTCTTTGACTTCGGCTGCGATTCTGGTAGTGAAGTCGGTAGGATCAAACCGAGTGATCGGTCCTCCTCCGGCTCTACCTTCCAGCAGCCCTTGCCACGTCTCGTCGACAGAGTTGCCGAGAGGTGTGACTGCCCCCATACCGGTTACGAATACTCTACGCATGTACCTCGCTTACAGCTTCAGGTTCCGCGGTTCGAGCGTTACTTCTGGTTTTCGTTGATATAGGCAATAGCGTCGGACACAGACACGATCTTTTCGGCGTCTTCGTCCGGAATCTCAATGCTGAACTCTTCTTCCAGCGCCATTACCAGTTCGACGGTATCCAGCGAGTCGGCACCGAGATCATCCACGAATTTGGCTTGTTCGGTAACCTGGCCAGGCTCGACACCCAACTGCTCAACGATGAGTTCCTTAACTTTCTCTTCAACTGACATGGTCATACTCCTGAGTATGTCGTTCTATAACATCCTATGAAATTACTAATCCACCGTCCACGGGCAGAACCTGTCCCGTGATATATGAGGCTTCGTCGGAGGCCAGGAAAGCCACCGCCGAGGCGACATCGTCCGGACTTCCCGGACGACTAAGAGCCACCTTGTCCAACATCGCCTTGCGAGCGCTGTCGGGCAATACGGCTGTCATTTCCGTTTCAATGAACCCCGGCGCCACAGCGTTGACCGTGATATTGCGCGGAGCCAGTTCCTTGGCCGCAGTCTTGGTGAGACCGATCAGTCCCGCCTTCGACGCCGAATAGTTGACCTGACCGATATTACCGGTCAATCCAACCACCGAACTGATGTTAACAATCCGCCCGGAGCGTTGTTTCATCATGATTTTGGCGGCCATTTTCGTGACAAGAAAAACACCTTTCAAATTGATGTCAAGCACCATATCCCAGTCCTTCTCGTCCATTCTGATCATCAACGTATCGCGAGTTATACCCGCATTGTTAACCACAATGTCAACGCGTTCGTGCTTTTCCATCACATTTCTGAACAGAGCGTCCAGATCCTCGGCGTTGGTCACATCGGCCTTGATACCAATGGTGGCGCCACCGATCTCGCCGGCCGTCTTTTCGACCATGGCCTGATCAATATCGCTGATCACGACTTTGGCGCCCAGCCCGGCCAGTTTCTCGCCTATAACGCGACCGATCCCGCGCGCGGAACCGGTAACAATTGCTACCTTGTCTGTGAAATCCATGTCGCTCCCGCTATCCGACTGTCGCGCCCAAGGCCTCGATATCGGACAGTTTGTCCAGATTGATCGACTTTTCCGGGCGCATGTCACGCTTGGCCAAACCGGCCAGAACCTTGCCCGGACCCACCTCTATAACTGTAGTAACGTTGTTGGCCGCAAGATACTGCATCGTCTGGTACCAGCGTACCGGAGCCGTGATCTGCTTCACCAGCAGCTCACGGATCTGCGACGGCTCCGTGACCGGCTCGGCCGTAACATTGGCCACAACCGGCTGCTTGGGAGCCGAGAACTCCATGCCGTCCAGATAGCTCTTCATGCCGTCGGTGGCCGAAGCCATCAGCGGCGAATGAAAGGCGCCGCCAACCTCAAGCATCAGGGCCCGTTTGGCGCCTGCTTCCTTGGCCAGTTTGGCAGCTTCTTCGACCGCCGAGACATCGCCCGACACGGCGATTTGAATCTTTGAATTGTAATTGGCCGGAATGACCACACCCTTGGCCGAGGCTTTGTTGCAGACATCTCCGATCTGCTCCTCGGTAAGCCCCATGACTGCCGCCATCGTGCCCGGATTAGCCACACAGGCTTCCTCCATAAGGGCGGCGCGTTTTACGACCGCTTTGATCGCATCCTCAAAGGTCAACACGCCGGTCACAGCCAGAGCACCGTATTCGCCCAAAGAATGACCACAGGCAAAATCGAACTCGGGAAGCGTGTCTTCCAGGACTGTCAGGACCGCCAGTGAATGCAGAAGGATCGCCGGTTGCGTGAAGCGTGTCCGCTTGAGTTCTTCCGCCGGGCCTTCGAAGGACAACTTGGCGATATCTTCGCCGATTTCTTCCGATGCGATACTATAGAGCGCCCGGACGTTTTCCGAGGCCTCGTAGAGATCCTGTCCCATGCCGACATACTGAGATGCCTGCCCCGGGAAGAAGATTGCAGTTTTACTCATTCTGTTACCACCTAACTACCGATGCGCCCCAGATCATTCCCCCTCCAAACGCGACCATCAGGACATTGTCGCCCGGCTTGATACGCCCGGCGCGATTGACCTCATCCAGAGCCAACGGCACCGAAGCCGCGGAGGTGTTTCCATACTTCTCTATATTGAGCACTAGCTTGCTTCGATCGATACCCAGTCGCTTCACGATGGCATCGATAATGCGGATATTGGCCTGATGGGGGATGACCAGAGAAATGTCATCCGGTTCGAGACCAGCCGCCTCGATCGCCTTAAGAGAGGCGTTGGCCATTTCGCGAACGGCCAGCTTGAAAACTTCGGAACCGGCCATGAACAGTTTGTCGCTGCCGTCGAACTCGAATCCTTCCGTGAGCGGCGTGCGACTTCCGCCGGTAGGGATCCAGAGCAGTTCGCGATGTGAACCGTCGGAACGCAGGAAGGAAGAAAGCAACCCGCTACCATTCGAAGATGGAGCCACGACGGCTGCTCCGGCGGCGTCTCCGAAGAGCACGCAGGTGTTGCGGTCCTTGTAGTTGGTTATCGAGGAAAGCTTCTCAACCCCGATTACCAGAACTGTCTTGTAGTCACCGGACTCGATGCAGGCTTTGGCCATCGAAAGGCCGGAGATGAATCCGGTGCAGGCGGCGTTGATGTCCATCGCGACTGCGTTGGGTAGTCCCATTACCTCCTGGACACAACAAGCTGCCGAAGGGACCCTGTAGTCTGGTGTGACCGTTCCGAGAAGCAGCAGGTCGATATCTTCGTGACCTGTTTCTGCCATTTCCAGAGCTTTGCCGGCGGCGGCAACAGCCATATCGGCGGTCGAGGTCTTCTCGTCGGCGATCCGTCGCTCTTTGATACCGGTACGAGACATGATCCACTCGTCGGAGGTATCCACGATCTTTTCCAGATCGGCGTTAGTCAGAACTCGGGTCGGCGCAAATGATCCGGTCCCGATTATCTTGGCTCTTGTCTTTTGATCCATTCTTCTGTCCAAAGTGGTTGGTTACCAACTCATCCCGGATGCGATTCGTCACCTCGCGACCTACCATGTCACAGGCCACCCCGATGGCGTTGCATATCGCTTTCGAGTTTGACGATCCATGAGCAATTATCACAATTCCGTTTACTCCGAGCAACGGTGCCCCGCCGGCTTCGGCATAGTCGAAACGATTTCGCATTCTTCTCAAGAAAGGCAACAACAATGTGGCTCCAATCCGCGAAAAGAAATTGGTTTGGACCTGTCGCTGCATTGATTTTACCAGCATCGGCTTGATTGATTCAGCAAACTTGAGAATAATATTCCCTGTAAATCCGTCAGTCACCGCGACATCAACAATTCCTGCAAGCACGTCGCGTCCTTCAATGTTCCCGACAAAGTTTATATCCGACTCTTTCAATAACTTACGAGCATTGAATATCAGCTCGTTCCCTTTCGACCGTTCCTCACCAATCGAAAGCAGCCCCACACGGGGGGCCTCAACATTGAAGCGATGCTCAAAGTACACCGACCCCATGATCCCAAACTGGTACAAATGGGCCGGCTTGCAGTCTGCATTGGCGCCCACATCCAGGACCACTGTTGGGCGTCCGGTTACGGTCGGAAATGCGGATGTAATCGCAGGTCTATGGACCCCTTGGATGCGACCGAGAGTTAACAGAGAGGAGGCCATCACGGCACCGGTGTTTCCCGGCGACACGAATGCATCGGCCTCTTGGCGACGAACTTCTTTCAGCCCCACACGAATCGAGGAATCGCGCATACGAGCCCCATCGGTGGCGCTTATATGCATCGGGACTTCCTCGCTAGCATGGCGGATAGAGATATTGGTGGGAAGGTTTTCTTCCTGATCCAGCACCTGCTGGATATCAGGCTCCCGACCAACAAGCACTATATGGACCGCCCCGCCCATTTTGCGGGCCGCCTCCAGACCACCGGCAACAATGCCGGCAACGTCGCCGTCGGATCCCATGACATCCAAGGCGATAGTCTGTTGTCTGGCTGGTGTCATTGATTTCAGGCCCAGACGATGACCGGTCGGTTATGCCTTATATCTAGGCTCCTTGACCGGTGTCGATAACCTTACGGCCGTCGTAGTATCCGCAGTTCGGACAGATATGATGCGACAAACGAGCCTGGTGACAATGCGGACACGCGGATACGTTTGGCATCGATATCTTCCAGTTGGTACGGCGTTTTCGGCCTCGAGTACGGGAATGACGTCTTTTGGGAAGGGCCACGTCCTACTCCTTATTCTTCACATCTAACTTGTTTTTCAGTTCCTCAAGTCCGCTCCAGCGAGGATCAACACGTTCTTTGCGGCAATCGCAATCACCCTGGTTCAGGTTCTGCCCGCATTCCTGGCAGAGCCCAAGACAATCCTCGGAGCAAAGCGGAATCAGCTCAAGGCCCAGAATCAGCGCCTGTCGCGTAACTTCGCCAATATCGCCGACTCGATTGAGCCCCTCAAGTAGTACGTAATCCTCGTCGTCATCCGCTTCATTCTTCAACCCGGTGTGACGGTCAGTGTCACACATGATGAAATCAAGCTGACCTTCAACCGTAGTCTCGTAGGGCGTCAGACAACGGGCGCACTCAATCTTCATATCGCCACGAACAGTGCCCTGGCAATAGTACTCTTCTCCGGCACGCTGGATCGTCAGGTCGACTTCGACCTTGCCTGTTTCCAGCACTGTTTCGTACTCCAGGGAAAACTCCCCGGCCTTGCACTCCACGTGGGCCAGCGCCGGGAATGCCTCGAATTCCCTAAGATCCAGTTTCACAGCCCCGAATAGTACATCATGGGGCGGTCAAAGTCAAGTATAATCTCTGGAGTAAACTTAATGTATCTCAACAGCTTAGATCAAACTGGACTCGATCGGTTGATGATCTGCTGCGGAGATTTCGATCTGCCGGAAGCCGTTTACGACCGCGGCACTGGTTGCCGGTTTGCGGACCGGGATTTTTGCAGGTCCATAAGTCGCTTAAGCAGCCGGCGATAAGGAGCATATCGACAGTGGTTGGAACATTCTTCCCGGTTTTCAAGATCGGTACACTGCCCTTCACAATCTTCGTTTCCGGTCGCGATCGGTTCCGGAATTTCCTCGTTGATCAACGGCTCAAGATGCTCGACATGAATCAGGAAGGTCGTGCCGCAGTTCTCGCAGACATGATTGAAGTAATAGCAGTTAAACGAAGGCTCCTCCGGTTCGAGCATCATGCCAATGATCTCAATCTCGGGACTTTCTTCTATGTCCCTAAGCGTAAACCACTTACTGCACTTGGGGCAGCATTTCAGCTTGATATCCTTCAACCGAGGCCTCCTTCTGCCATTCCTTGTCCTTTGTCGGCAAAAGATACCACTTTCTGTAATTGCTGCCTTATCAATAGGATCGATTTGGTTAGACGGCTCGAGACAACCGCACAGAACCTTGACATACCGTAGCGATTTCGTAGTTTGAGAGTGAGTGTGTCGCGAGATACTCACCTTCCGGCACGCCCGAACACCGCCAGTCCCAACCAGCCGGGCTTTGTCCGGTGAAATCGCCCCTTGTCGTCGCCTGTCTTTAGGAGGTACCGGATGTACAAGTCGCTAGTGTCTCTAATGATTATCCTGATCCTTTCCCCACTCGCTGTCGCCGATGAGTTGTATGAAATCAAGGTCACATCGGCTGAAGAAGCGCAGGTGCTTCGCAACTCTGCTCTGAAACCACTGCTGCGCGTCCATCGGGGCTACTTGATTCTCATTCCCGCCGAACACGCCTCTATGCTGAATGAACTGCCTCTTGAGACAACCTACATTGCCGGCGACCTCACTCGTGACAATCTCCAGATAGATACCCGACGCGGCGAAATTCACAGCGTACAATATCCGATCGTCTATGAAAACCAGGGACTAAGACTGGTTCGAGCCAATCGTAGCCTTTTACGGCATTCACGAGAACCGCTGGGACTGGCGCCGATTCTCACACGCGAGGTACCTATAATCTTCGATGCTCCGGTATCGACTCGCGGCACCCTCGATATTGACCTGGATTCGGCGATAGCCTTGGTCAGCCAGGACAGCCTGAGCTACCTGTCGCATTACATGGAGGATAACTTTCTCTTCCGGGTCGCGGGTAGCACAACCAATGCTTACGCCAGAAACTGGCAGTTCTCCAAGTTCCTCGACTACGGTTATGATTCCGTCTACCTCCAGGATTTCGTGGCTGAAATCAACGGGACCAACGATCACTGCAAGAACGTAGTGGCCGTCAAAGTTGGCTCTGAACTTCCGAATCATCACATCGTGATTGGCGGTCACCGCGATGCGGTTCCCGATTCGCCAGGCGGTGATGACAACGGCTCGGGAATCGTGGCCTCAATGGAAATAGCCCGTTTGCTGGCCACCTATGACAACCGTTTAACTATTATCTACGTCTTATTCGATGCCGAAGAATGGGGCCTTCACGGCGCCTGGCATTATGCCAACCTGGCCCGGGAGCGTGGCGACAGCATCGTAGCAATGATCAACATGGACATGATTTCGGACGAGGACAACCACAGCGAAGTCTACGCATTCTACGGAGATACCGGATCAGAGATCGGCGATCTCTTCGCCCAGCTGGCTGACTCCTTGACGGGGATCAACCTGACCGCGGACCTGGTGCCCGCCGGTGGCAGCTCTGACCATTATCCCTTCGATCAAAACGGCTATAAGGTCGTGTTCTTGCACGAACACGTCTTCTCAAGCTACTACCACTCTTTCCGGGACAGCACCTCTCACATGAACTTCGACTACTTCAAGCGAGTTACCATGGGTGCTCTGGCAACTGCGATGGCAATAGACAACACTTATGAGACCAATCCCCAGGTTATTTTCGAGTTTGCCGAGGCACCAAGCGATATACAGTATCCCGAAACTGAAACAGAGATCGAGTTCCGAGCTTACGGCTACGCCGGTGCCGATCTGATTCCGGGAGGCATCAATCTTCACCACTCTGTGGACAACGGAGATTGGGTGACCACCCCGGCTACCGCTACCGGTGACTCGTCCTACGTCTCCAATCTTCCGGGACTACCCTGTCGGTCACGGGTTGAATACTATTTCTCCGCCGAAAGTCACAACGCTCCGACTTTCGTGTACCCGCACGACAGCAGCTACATCAGTCAAGCGTCGGCGACGGCAGCAGACACAATCTACGCAACCGACTTCGGTACTAGTACTGGATGGAGCGTTTCGGGCGATGCGCTCGCAGGAGCCTGGGAGCACGGCCGGCCTGCCGGAGCCTGGTTCGGCGGTGCACCGCGAGATGATGTCGACGGCAACGACAGCGTATTCCTGACAGCACAAGACTACTCTATAGATGTCGACGACGGTTTCTCTAAACTGGTCTCACCGCTGATCTATAACGATGGCTTTGATGTGCAGATCGAATTTTCCCGCTGGTACTCCAATCACACGCAGCCAGTCGCCAACGAGGATGTGTTCGACATAAGTCTGCGAACCGATACCGAAGTCCCGGTGATGCAACTGGGACCCGTGGATAACGCTTCAGGCGGATGGGTCAACGAAAGATTCTGGCTGAGTGATGTAACCACGCCGACCAACTCCTTCCGCATGTCGTTCGTGGTTTCCGACTACGGCAGTGACTCCAACATAGAAGCGGCCCTTGACGCCTTTAGGGTCATCAAGTACAAATGCCCTCCTTTGATAGTTACAGAGGAGGCCCCCGACTGGACGGTCTCAACTCCGATCAGTTTCCAGTTTGTCGTAGCCGGCGGAGAAATCGGTACCGTCATTACCGACAAGCTCGGCGAGCTGGTCGGTACCGGGATGTCATTGTCGACGTCGGGACTGCTCGAGGGAACCCCTTCCCAGGAGGGTGATATCGGATTCAATCTCTATGCCGAGGATAGTCTCGGCGACTGGGACCAGAGGTTCTTCCTTTTCCACATCAACGCTTATCCGACAATCGCCACAACCGCTCTGGACGATGCGGTCGTGGGAGTCGCCTATACGCAGAGTGTGAATGGATCGGGGGGTACCGGAAGTCTGACCTGGAGCGATCTTCACGAAGATCTTGTCGGCACCGGGCTTTCAATCGACTCCAACGGCACCCTTTCGGGTATCCCGCTGGCCGAGAGCGAAATCACATTTACGCTGCAGGTTACTGATTCGGTAGGCGCCAGCAACACCGCGTCCATGACAGTTAGCGTCGGGCCCAACTACATCTGTGGTGACATCAACAACAGCGGCGAGGAACCGGATGTCGCTGATCTGGTTTATCTCGTCGCCTACATGTTCGACAGCGGCCCGCCTCCGCCCGTGATGGCGTCAACCGATGTCAACAGCGATGGCAACCAGGCGGATATAGCCGACCTGGTATACTTGGTTGCCTATATGTTCCAGGGAGGTCCCGACCTTTGTCCGTAGCCCGGATCGATCGGGCTGATTGCGGGTGGGGATTGACCACGCTCTTTCGGAGAATGCGAAAACCGATTGAGTGCATTGGGACGCGGCTTCACGGCTGACCTTTGCCTGGGGAAGTTGGTCGAACTCTTCCCCGCCTGTCTTCTTGTAGTATAGATTGTCCATGTTTGGTCGGCAGGTAGCCATCAAGACGATTCGATGGCAGCCTATCCCCTCTCGGAAAACTCTTCCGTTGCCAAACCGTCGCGGTTGCCGTATAATGGGTGCGAAACAATCAGGGTTTCCTGAACAACTCCGGTGGGAGACGGTACGCACGCGAACAGGGTGGACCTGCGCACTCAGCACAGTTCCTGGTCGCTGCCAACCGTAACTGAGGATTCAACGCAACGGTGTGTCCTTTTGAAGGGCCATTGTATGGACTACGAGATCCAGCGGTCGTAGCGGCAAGTTACGTCACTCAACCGCAATCCGAGGCGTTGGAGAGACATCATGGGGATTACCTGCAAACAAGGAGGAATCTAGAATGACGGATCTACAAACCGGCACCGAAAAGAAGTCCAGCAGCAATACCGGAAGCTTGCTTCTCAAAGCCGCACTGTTCTTTGTGGTCGTAGTAGCAGGGACCGCCACCGGCGTAGTCGTCACCGATGTCTTCGGACTCACCAATCTGATTCTCCCCAAGCAGAAAGCCGACCTTAGCACTTTCAACGATTCTAAGGTAAAAGTCGGCGATGCTTGCCCCGACCTCGATGTGATTGCCGGTGACGAGGAGACCGTGAAGCTGAAAGATATTCTCCAGGCGGAACGCACCCTGGTAGCCGTCATGGCCAACGGATGCGAGCCCTGCCACCGCATGCTGGCATACTTCAACACAGAACATGATCCGGAGAATTCCGATCTCGAAATCATCTGTATTGCCGTCGATCACGAAGCACTACTCAACGAAACCAATCTCACGGTCATGGGGGTGGACTTCAAGTCACTCAATACTCTGGATATCTATTCCTTCCCGACCATAATTCTGTTGGACCGTGAGGGGACCGTAACGATGGTGACATCCGGATTCAGTCAGCAACTCAGAAGCTATTTCGCCGAGAATAACATTGTTTAATCGCATCTGAGGCGAACCGGAATCAACATATCACAAACCGATCGCCAATCCAGCCGCCAGGAAGCGGGCCTTGTGATACGACAATCGCTCGTTTGACAGGACCAGACATAGCTCGGACGTGTGATCCGTGCGAGAGTCGGATGTCCGACACGCCAACTCGCACCGAGAGTACTTCACCTAAAGTAACGACTTCCAATCCTGTAAGGAGGTAAGAATGAAGAAGTTTGCCCTTCTCGGAACAGCTTTTTTCCTGGCAGCTCTGATCGGCGTGGGAATCTCGGCCAGCCTGGCGCCGAATGCGCAGGCTACCGTAATCTGTGACGAAGACGAGTTCCAGTACTACTGCATTGAGGATGATCCGGTGTGCCGCAATGCGCAGTTTAAGGCCGGCGTCTATCATTGTGGTACCGAATGGCCGACCGGTGATCCGTGCGCATGCACTTTCATCGGCTGCTTCAAGGGATGTGCCCAGCCGCTATAGAGGCTCGTCCTCTTACAACTTCTGAGACCACAAACAGGGAGTCTTAGTATGAAACGTTGCATCCTTCTTGGGACCGTCTTCTTTGTCGCCGCATTGCTCGGAATAGGAATCACAGCGGGCCTCGCCCCCAGCGCCTACGCTGAGTACTGCGATCGAGACGACTGGCAGTGGCTCTGCGTTGAAGATGATCCGGTCTGCGCGTCTGAACCGGTCTTCAAAGCTGCCGGCTACAACTGCGGTAGTATGGGACCAGGTCGCATTCCTTGCATGTGTACTTTTGCTCGCTGTGTCAAAGGATGTCCTCAACCGATCTAGGGCGTTCGAATGGAATCCAGGAGTTCCGATGATCCCGTGGACAGGGACGACTCGGATACCCTGTAACTCTGAAATCAACATGGAGGTATTAGATGAAACGATTTACCCTTCTTGGAACCGCCTTCTTCCTGGCCGCTTTGCTCGGCATCGGAATCAGCGTGGGCCTCGCCCCCAGCGCCCAGGCACAGATCTGCGATCCCGATGACTGGCAGTGGTACTGTGTCGAAGACGACCCACTCTGCGCTTCGGAACCGCTGTTCAAAGCCGGCGGCTACAATTGCGGTACGCTCTCCCCTTCCGGCGACCCTTGCGTCTGTGAGTTCGCTCGTTGTGTTAAGGGATGCCCCCCGAGCATACCGTTTCCGTAGTCGAGTAACGTCCACTTAATTGCGACATTGACAAGTAATCACGTCCGAGCTTACGAAACTGACAGGCCGCGTCAGGCCTGTCAGTTTCTTTGTGCCCAAAAGCGCATCTTCACATCACATCATACTTGATCCATTATTCCAATATTGCCCCCTTTGATCCTAAACGGAAAACTCTTCCGTTGCGAACAGCATTGCGGCTGCATATATTGACTGCGAGATAATCAGGGATTACTCCTGACAAGACCGGTGGGAGGCAGCCGAAGAACGAACGGGCGATATGTCTGGGTACACCGGCCCAGGTCCGAAGTCGCTCGAACCGTCTTCTTCATACCAACGACGCAGCGTGAGTTGTGGTGTGCGTATGTACTCGATTCCCGTGATCAGATCGGGTTTCGTTGACGGTGGAGTGTGTCCTGGAGCCAATCAACCCGGTTGTTCAGAATTCTTGCGGAGACCTCACAGATTGAACGTGCGGACAAACAGACGAGCGAACACAAGACAATGGTCTCGATTCAGACCAAGACCATTGTCTCTAGAGAACTTGTCCTGAGAATCTGATCTCAACAGTCTACAAGGAGGTAGAAGATGAAACGGTTTCTGCTCCTCACCCTCGTCGCCCTATTCCTCGGCCTGGGAATTGGCATGACCTCGACGGTGTCGGCCGACTATTGTAACACACAAATCCAGATCGTAGTCCTTGAATGCTATGCCCCCCAGTGCCCCCTCCTGGAATATCCCCATGCTCGCTACGCTTGCGGGATTCTACAGGGTAGTGGCGAACCATGCAAATGCGAGTTTCAGGCCTGTCAATCGATGTGCAAGTAGCTAACTCTGCACCCAACCATTCAACGTGAGAGGTGGCGCTTCGTCAGCATCGGTGCGATCGACCACAATCGAGAGGATAGAATATATGAAACGATTTGCCCTGACCGGAACGGCCTTCTTCTTTGCCGCCCTTGTTGGGATCGGCCTGTCTGTTAGTATGGCGCCCTCGACCGACGCCGAGATCTGCGATCCCAGCGCTCGCCAGTGGAACGTCGTTTGCGGAGACTCAGAATGTAGCGCACATGCCGGTACTCCGCACGGGCTATATAGCTGCGGCACCGAGATACTCTCCGGACACTACTGCTCGTGCTACAGAGTGGCCTGCATCAATGTTTGCGATATTCCGGAGCAAGCACCACCGCCACAACAAGGGCAATAACCTGTAATTCGGAGGAGAATCATGAAGCGTATAGCCACAGTAGGTGCGACCTTTCTGGTCGCTGCCATCTTAGGTTCTATTATTTTTGCAGGCGTCGGAATGACCGATGTCCGCCCCTGGTGTGATTGGTCCAACCCCGTCGTCGATATGATCTGCGACGATCCTTCCTGCAAAATCGGTCCGCCACACGGCCTCTATCGCTGCGGGGTGGATCGTGACGGTTATCCCTGCCAGTGCGTCAAGGACCGCTGCGTGCATTACTGCGACGAAATCCCTGACGATCCGGACGATCCCGTTCTCGATTGAATCAGAAAGGAACGATCATGAAACGATTGGCGACATATTCTGCTGCTTTCCTGGTTGCCACGCTGCTGGGACTGGGCCTTGCAGTTGTGTTGCCTCCGGCCGCCGAAGCAACCAACTGTAACTACTCTCAGCCACAGACAGTCGATGACTGTTTCAGCGTTCTCTGCCCATGGAAGTTCAATCCGCCGCACGCTCGCTATCTCTGCGGGACCCTCGAGGGTACCGGCGAGCCTTGTGGATGTGAGTTCATCGGGTGCGTCTGGGAGTGCAATCAGATCGGAGGGCCGCCGATTCCGGTTGATGATTGATTCGCGTGTGATGACACGGTCTCAGCCGCGCTGCCCTTCATAAGCGAAGCAGAGTCGGCCTCCCCGTCTCGGAGGAGAGGACTGGCTCACCAGCTTCGAAACCAGAAACTTTGGAGTTACCATGAAACGACCAATCCTTCTTAGCGGGACTTTCTTTCTGGCACTCGCCTTCGGAGTGATCCTGATGATCGGCGCTTCCGACATCGCCGCCACCAGCTGTGATCCGGACGATTATCAGACAAAATGCATCGAGGACTATTACCAGTGCAACGCACCCAACAACATCGGGATATTCCTCTGCGGGACCCAGTACCCGGGCGGAGCTCCCTGCTTGTGTGAGTTCTCCGGCTGCTCCCGCTTCTGCTTTGATATCTGGCCCGAAGAGTAAGCCTGGAAATGTCAGGAGATTCGACAGAGACACCCGCCTGGGGTAGAATCAGGAGTTACCCCGGGCGACAGCCCTTTAACGTTATCACCCTTGATCAGGAGGTCTTTATGAAACGATTCGCACTTCTGGGTACAGCTTTCGTCTGTGCAGCTGTTCTGGGATTTGGACTCGTGGTCGGCTTTGCGCCCACCGCCCAGGCCGGTATCTGTGAGGACCATGTCATTCAGTACATCTGCGAGGAGAATCATCCGGACTGTGACTCGCATCCGTTCCTTAAGACCGCCGTCTGGCGGTGCGGAACCAACGATGCTTTCGGCACTCCCTGCAACTGCCAGCCGATGATGTGTCGTCCGTCGTGCCCGATTTTTCCCTAGAAGCACCTGAGGCCTGTGGTGACAATTGGCGCACCTCAGGTCCCCGTGTCTTTTGACCGAAACCAATTGGTCACTCCTGGTTCAACCCGGGAGTGACAACCTCAAGTGGTTCGACAAAACACAAGCAGAAGAGGAGATGATATGAAGCGGACAATCCTGATCGGAACGACATTCCTGATGGCCGCCGTGTTAGGTTTTGGCATCGTGGCCGGACTTGCCCCGTCAACACAAGCCGAAACCATGTGCATTCCTGACGGCTCGATTACTTTCGTCGAGAAGAGGCCACAAGATTGCCCTCAGGCCCCTCATTTGGCTCTCATGCGGTGTGACCTCGAGCAAGGCACACAGGAGCTATGCAACTGTGAACTGATTCGCTGTTACTTTGGCTTCCCCTTCTAGCATAACTCTTCCGTTGATGGGTGACTACTCTGTTCGAGAAAGGAGTTGATTGTGAAACGCGCACTCTTGTTTGGAACGACCTTCCTGATAGCCGCCGTCCTCGGCTTTGGCATCGTCGTGAGCCTTGCCGGTAATTCCCAGGCCGCCGAGTGCAATCCTGACCAGTTGATTTACCAGTACGAGTGCAACTATCCCGGGTGCCAGTGGCCCACTCCGCACGGGCGGTTTCTGTGTGGGTATGACTCCCAGAATCAAACGGTCTGCGAATGTGAGTTCATGGACTGCGTCAGATTCTGTCCCTGGTAATAGCCGACATAGGTGACTATTTCAAGGCCTTTGGACCTTAGGAATCCTACCGGACTCGACTTGATACGATCCGGCAGGCGAACAGCGGGGGACGGCCTTCCCCCGGCATTTAATCTCAGTCTTAGAAGGAGGTAGCTTTGAAACGATTTGCACTTCTCGGAACCGTCTTTTGCATGGCCGCTTTGCTCGGAATGGGAATGGTGGTCGGTCTCGCCGGCAATGCCCAGGCCTCCGAGTGCGACCTCGGGCAACAACAGCCCTATATCGAATGCAATGCCGCCATTTGTGACGGGCTTCCCGGCTTCCACGCTCTCTACTGGTGCGGAACCGACAGCCTTACCGGCGAACCGTGCGCCTGCACCTTCACCAGCTGCATCAAGTTCTGCTTCTAGGTGGGGTTGCTCTGGACGCGCGATTGATCCTCTTGAGTCAATAAGCCGAGCTAAGTCAAAGCTGCACCGGGAAACCGGTGCAGCCTCACATTCGGCGGCGTTCCCCAGGGACATGCCCGGAGAGCCCGCTACAATCCAACAACCTGTTTCAAAGGAGTGAAACATGAAACGAATCTTGCTTCTTGGCACAACCTTCCTGATGGCCGCCGTCTTCGGTCTCGGCATCGCCGTCTCGGTTGCACCCAATGCCCAGGCGGGCAATTGCAGCTGGGAACCGGAGGATGTTCAGCCCTGGTGGGACTGCTATTCCACCTGGTGTCTGGGCGAACGCTATCCCCACGCCTTCTTCCGCTGTGGCACCGATGATGTGACCGGTGAACGGTGCGAGTGCCAGTTCATTTCTTGCGGCAAGTGGTGCGCGGTCCAGGAATAGGAAAGGAATCAACTAGTGAAGAGATTTGCCTTTCTGACAGGTGTCTTTTTTGTCGCGGCGCTGATCGGTATGGGCGTTGCCGGCCTGGCAACCGATGCCCGCGCCGACATCTGCGACGACCAGGACATCCAGTATCAGTTCGAGTGCGACTCGCCCTTGTGTGCGGCCCACCCGTTTTACAAGCACGCCAAGTTCACTTGCGGAACCCGCTGGCCCAGTGGCGGACCGTGTGAATGCGAGTTCACTGCGTGCGTTCTGCTCTGCGAGACTGTCTTCCCATTACCGTAGAAGCAGAGATTTCCGGCCCACCAACACTCAATGGAGTGAATGATGAGAAGATTGCTCGTGTGTCTTACGGCGTTCTTACTGGCTACCGGGGTAGGGATGACCGTTGGTCTCGTTGCCACTCCCAGCGCGGCTGCCCTCGGCTGCGAATGGGATCTCGCAAACCCCATCCTGCGCTGGGAATGCTACGGCATAGAGTGTCTGGGTGAACGATATCCACATGCCGTTTTCAGCTGTGGTACCGATTCCTTTAGTGGCTTGCCTTGTGGGTGCTACTGGATCGGCTGCTCGAAATGGTGTGTGGAAGAAGAATAATCAAAAGGAGAAAGTGATGAAGAAGCTGTTTTTCTATTCAACCGCGTTTTTGATGGCTGCGATTTTCGGACTTGGAATCGCCGTGACTACCGCCGACACCGCCTATGCCGGGGACTGCCAGGAAGGCGAGGAATACTGGCAGTATTACTGGGACTGCTACTCTCCCCTGTGCGGCCGGTATCCTCACGCCTGGTTCAAGTGTGGCACCGATGACGTCACCGGCGAGCCGTGCAACTGCGTCTTCCAGGGTTGCTCGAAGTGGTGCGTAGTCGAGGCGTAGTGAGAAGGAGCCTAATATGAAAAAACTAGCATTCTACTCAACCGCGTTTCTGATGGCGGCAGTATTCGGACTCGGTATCGCCGTCAGTCTGGCCCCTACCGCCAGCGCCGGTATCTGCTACACGCAGTATCCGCAATATGTGTGCATTGAGGACCATCCTTTGTGTGCCGCGGAGCCAATTCGCAAAGCCGCCGGATTCATCTGTGGATCCTGGAACGGCCAGGGCGGTGATCCCTGCCTCTGCGAGTTCACCGGCTGCTATAAGGGATGCCCCGAACCGCTGTAGCG
>Ga0180435_10001998_pt1 | contig 20934 bp, 16 predicted proteins | sample SS_ome_3_FD_132467 | JGI IMG/M metagenome (GOLD analysis project Ga0180435, IMG submission 132467) | Hypersaline lake sediment archaeal communities from the Salton Sea, California, USA - SS_3_S_1 metaG | ecosystem: Environmental > Aquatic > Non-marine Saline and Alkaline > Hypersaline >...
CATGATCGCCAGTGAACGCATATCTGAAACCAGGTTGTTGTAGCCGAAAGAAACACCACGCTCACATGCCATGATGTTCTGGTTACCGGTAGAACGCGCCTTATCGATCACGTTCTTCATATCGCCAGGGGCAAGGAACTGGCCTTTCTTGATGTTGACCGGCTTACCGGTCGCAGCAACTTTCAGGATAAAGTTGGTCTGTCGACAGAGAAACGCCGGCGTCTGCAGCACGTCGACGACACTTGCGACTTCATCCATCGGCGTGTCTTCGTGAACGTCAGTAAGAACAGGTACACCGAGCTCCTGTTTTACTTTCGCAAGGATACGCAGGCCTTCTTCCATCCCCGGGCCGCGGAAACTGTCGCCCGAGGAACGGTTCGCCTTGTCGAACGATGACTTGTAGATAAACGGGATGCCGAGCCTGCTGGTAATCTCTTTTAACTGCGACGAGGTATCCATCGCCATCTGCTCGCTCTCGATGACACAGGGTCCGGCGATAAGGAACAGCGGTTTATCCAGCCCTACTTCAAAATCACAAAGTTTCATTGTTTCTATGCCTGTATGGTCCTATGCCTGTATGTTCTAATAAAGTCCGGCTTGCTGCAGATCATGCGATCGCTTCTTCCACGCCTGATTCTTTATGCTGATGCACCAGTGCCGCCTTGATGTAGGCAGCAAACAATGGGTGGCCTTTTCTCGGCGTCGAGGTAAATTCCGGGTGGAACTGACAGCCGAGGAACCATGGATGCGACAGCGGACCTTCTTTCGGCAGCTCAATCATCTCCATCAGGTTGCCATCACTGGATTTGCCACCGATGACCAGACCGGCATCCTGCAGCGCCTGAAGGTAATGGTTATTGAACTCATAACGGTGGCGGTGACGTTCGACAATGGTATCAGAACCATACGCTTCACGTGCAAGGGTATTTTCGAGCAGCTGGCAGGTCTGTCCACCAAGGCGCATGGTACCGCCCATATCTGAATTTGAATCACGTGTTTCGATGCGACCGTCCTCATCCTGCCACTCGGTGATCAATGCGATCACCGGGTGCGTGGTATCTTCGCTGAACTCACTGCTGTGCGCATCGGACATGCCTGCTACATGGCGGGCAAACTCGATCACCGCCAGCTGCATACCCAGGCAGATACCCAGGTAAGGAATCTTGTTCTCACGCGCATACTGTATGGCTGCGATCTTGCCTTCGATACCTCTGTCACCGAAACCGCCAGGCACCAGTATCGCATCGAGACCCTGCAGCTGGCTCATATCGCCCGATTCGAGGGCAACCGAATCGATATAACGAATATCCACCTTCGCATTATTGTGAATACCCGCATGTGAAAGCGCTTCATTGAGCGATTTATAGGACTCGGTCAGATCGACGTACTTGCCGACCATACCAACGGTCACTTCATATTCCGGGTTGGTCATCACATCGATGACTCTCTGCCAGTCAGATAGATCGGTCGGTTTCAGCTCGAGGTGCATCTGCTCTGCGATGATATCGTCGACGCCCTGGTCGTGGAACCACTGGGGCAGCTTGTAGATATTATCCAGGTCGATCGCTGATATTACCGCCTTGGCCTGGACGTTGGTAAACAGCGCGATCTTCCTGCGCTCCTCTTCCGCCAGCAACTGTTCAGATCGGCATAACAGCAGATCAGGCTGGATACCGATAGAACGCAATTCTTTCACCGAATGCTGGGTAGGCTTGGTCTTCACTTCACCGGCAACAGCGATGTATGGCACCAGTGTCAGGTGCATGAACATGGCATGCTCTCTGCCGAGCTCGGCACCCATCTGCCTGATCGCTTCCATGAATGGCAGCGACTCGATATCACCGACGGTGCCGCCGATCTCGACCATGGCGATGTCAGCATCACCGGCGCCCTGTTTGATTCTTCTCTTGATCTCGTCGGTGATGTGCGGGATGACCTGTACAGTACCACCGAGGTATTCACCACGACGCTCTTTACGGATGACACTCTCATAGACCTTACCCGTGGTGAAGTTGCTGGTCTTGCCGGTCGGGGTGCTGACAAAACGTTCGTAGTGACCGAGGTCGAGGTCAGTCTCGGCACCGTCTTCGGTGACGAATACTTCACCGTGCTGGAACGGGCTCATGGTGCCCGGGTCGACGTTGATGTAGGGATCAAGCTTCATCATCTGAACCTTGAGTCCGCGACTCTCGAGGATGGCACCAACCGCTGCCGATGCAAGGCCTTTACCCAATGAGGAAACAACACCCCCGGTAACAAAAATATATCGCGTCATGAATAACTGGCCCTGGTCGCAGTAAAAAAGGTATTGATGGTTTTTTTGAGGAAGAAAGAGAGGTGACCCGAACCGATCAAAACGCCTTCATCTGCTCGGGTGGTAAGTCTATCAAAATCGGCTGATAGCGACAACGAAATCACTATTTTTTCTATATAATCTGACTATAAGGTCTGCCCATAATAATCGGCCCATAGTATTTAGCTTAAATTATCGGCAAAGCACCTTTAACGCAGATTGTCTGATAACCTGTCGAGCTGGACACTGGATGTCGCGCACGCTCAGCATCAGATAATCACCTGTTTGCCGGCAATCACCACATAGCAGAACAAGCCATAGCAGGACACCACATGTCATTGACTGCCGAGTATAAAACAGCCTTGCAACAACCCGATATGGTGCACGATGCAGCCCAGGAACAGGCGATCGAACGGCTGGAAAAGCTCAGCAACGAGTTATCCGAGAACAGCAACGCACTGCTCCATTCCTTAAGAAAACTATCTCCATTCGACAGCCATCAGCCAGCACCGATAAAAGGACTCTACCTGTGGGGCGGTGTTGGCCGCGGCAAGACCTGGTTGATGAACCTGTTCTTCGAGCAGCTGCCTGTTGAGCAGAAATACCGTATACACTTTCATCATTTCATGCTGGATATTCACGCAAAGCTCGCCGAGCTGAACAGACAGAAAAACGCCAGGCAGAAAAATCCACTGCAGTACATCGCAAAACAGCTGTCACAAAAATACCGTGTGCTGTGTATCGATGAATTCATCGTCACCAATATCACCGACGCGATGATCCTCAGCGAGCTGCTGCATGCACTATTCCGCAACGGTGTCTGTATCGTCGCTACCTCTAACCGCGTACCGGACGACCTCTACCTGAATGGTCTGCAGCGTGAACGCTTCCTGGCGGCGATCGAACTGATCAAGACACACACCGAAGTGTTTCACCTTGACGGTGGCACCGACCACCGGGCTTCTCTGCTGGAACAGGCCAATGTTTTCTATACCCCTATCACCGAAGAGACAGATAAACAGATCGAACAGCGCATGCAGGAGCTTTCCATTACGCCGGTGATAAAAAACAAAACACTCGAGATCCTGAAACGTGATGTGGAGACGGTCAGCTGCAGTGAAGAGATTGCCTGGTTCGACTTCGACGTCATCTGCACCTCACCACGAGCAGCACAGGACTATATCGATATCGCGCAACGCTTCAACACGGTCATCGTCACCAATATCCCGGTGATGGATGAATACAGTGATGACAAAGCACGGCGTTTTATCTACCTGATCGACGAACTCTACGACAGGAATGTCGTCCTTATCGCCAGCGCCCATGCCGAAGCTGAATGTCTGTATACCGGAGATATGTTAGAATTTGCCTTCCACAGAACGAGTAGCCGACTTGTCGAAATGAGCTCGCACCAGTACCTGAGCCAGTCGCATAAGCCCTTCTCGGATAACGTTGTAGACAATACTGAATGAATCCCGACCTGTCACAAAAAGCTATCGATACCATCGAGTCGTTATGCCAGCTGGGTTGCTCGCAGGTGAACCAGCTGATCGACGATGCAAAAAACGGCAAAGACATCAAACAGCTTGCCGGATTCTCACATTCGGAACAGGGTCTGATTATCGATGAACTCGACGAGATTATGTCCGTCTATGACGAAAAATAGACAGCGACTTAAAATTATTCCTTAACCTCACACCTGATAACCGCCGTTTTCATAACTGCGCTGGTGAAAACTGTAAAAATTCACGATTGGTGTACATATTTTTTACACTTAAATGCCGTTTGCTCGCATGAGCAAACACGAAATACCAACTATCCTGTTGATTTACAATAACATATGATTAATCTGGCATAGATACTGCAGGTGTGGTTAGAAAGCGACCATGCGAATGAATCAATGTTCAGATTAAGCAAAAAAATACTGATGCTAAACGCTGTCTTCATCACTGGCCTGCTCATCGGTGGCTTCATCACACCTGAGCTGCTCAGTTATAACGATGCTGCCGAGGAAACCAAGGCGGAAAAACAGGATAAGAAGAAGCCAAAACATCTCAGAGACCGTCTGGCTAAAAAGAAACGTATCGCCTGATTACAGGCCTATATATAGACCAATCATAGTTCGATCATAGATCGATAACAGCGCTATATAACAGGCCGTATCATTCCCGCTGAACAACAGCTTACCGCTAACTTTACTCACCCTGTTCAACCACTGCTGTCTCTGCAGCAATCATTTCAGGTGTCTCGAAACTCAGGCGTCCCAACGCTCCACTCCTGATATCATGAATTAGTATCTCGGACGCTCGTTGTAGGTCAATCACGCCACCCGGCCGCAGGCAGCCACGTTTTCTTCCGATGTCTTCGAGTAAGCTGATATCGCTAGCCGGAGACTGTTTGAGCTTATAGCGCTCCACCACCCTGTCTTCATACGCATCGATCAGGTATTCAGCAGCAAACAGGGCGATGTCTTCGAAATCGATCGCAGTATTTTTTATCGCGCCGGTTACCGCCAGTCGATAACCGCTGTTCTCATTTTCGATCTTCGGCCAGAGGATGCCCGGGGTATCAGACAGGGCGATACCACCATCGAGGATGATGCGCTGTTGTGTAGATGACACATGTTTGGTCACTGCTGGCTCATCACCGACTTTCGCCAGTGTCTTGCCGGCCAGTGTGTTGATCAGGGTCGATTTACCCACATTCGGAATTCCCATGATCATCACCCGAATCGACTTCACCGCACTGCCACGTTCGGGGAGCATCTTCCTGCACAGGTCTGGCAGGCGCCTGGTCTTTGCCTTTTCCAGTACAGACAGTGCCTGTGCCTTCACCCCCTTCTCTTTTTCGAAATGCGCCAGCCAGAGTCTGGTTACCTCAGGGTCCGCCAGGTCTTCTTTATTGAGGATCTTGATGCAGGGACGGTGCTGACGCAGCTCTTTGACCAGCGGATTCTCACTGCTGAATGGAATACGTGCATCCATCACTTCGATCACCAGGTCGACTTCTTTCATAGAAGAGCTGATGATTTTGCGGGCCTTGTTCATGTGCCCCGGATACCACTGTACTGCCATAACGGAATCGATGTTTATAAGAAAAGGAGGATGAATTTTATCTTAGATAACAACGGTTGACGAACATTCGTACAACTGTGCTTTATCAGCATAAAATGTCTGGCCATATTGTATTGTTAAACCGGTTAATTCTATGGAAGAATGCCTGACAGCAGTTTATGCACAATCCTCAGCAATGACAGACACTATCGATGAAAACATATAACTATCCCTACCTCGCACTCGGTCTCGGCATCCTGCTGCTGGTCATCATAATGAAAGGCAGTGAAACCGATGCAGAAGGCATCACCATGCTGCCGCTGCTTACCCTGCTGATCATCAACGAGTGTGCTTTCATCCTTACCGCAGCAGCTGTCTATATCGGCATCAGGAGACTGATGGCGACCGGCTTTCAGGCGATGTACAGTGCGACAGTGCTCGTCTGCCTGTTGCTGTCTATCCAGTTCATGCTGCTAGGCATCAAGCTCTGGCCCCTGTGAGGCATGCTTCTGTTTGTCATGTCTAACAGAAATACAGTAAACGATATTTAAAACTCTTACGCTACGAATACTCATGAATACTAAAGCTATCGCCCTGTATGCCGGTCCGTTACTCGCTGTCCTGGTGTATCTCATCACTATTGACGGTAGCAATGCACCACTTGCCATCACAGCGGCTGTGGCAACCTTATGCGTCGTCTGGTGGATATTCGAGCCGGTCCCTATACCGGTAACGTCTCTCGTCCCCCTGGCCGTGTTCCAGATCACCGGCGTGCTGACGAAGAACGAAGTCGGCCAGTCCTACGGCAGCCCGCTGATACTGCTATTACTGGGCGGCTTCATCCTGTCCAAATCGATGGAGCGAAGTGGCGCTCATCTGAGACTCGCGCTTTTCATGGTCAACCTGTTCGGCAGTAGCAGCAGTAAACGACTGGTACTCGGCTTCATGGTTACCGCAGCCACCTTGAGCATGTGGATCTCGAATACAGCCACCACGCTGATGCTGCTTCCTGTTGCACTTGCAGTCGCAGCGCAGGCAAAAGACGAAGCTCTGGCCATCCCGCTGATGCTCGGTGTCGCCTTTGCCGCGAGCATCGGCGGTATCGGTACGCCAATCGGTACACCACCGAACCTGGTATTCATGCAGGTATATGAGCAGACCTTCAATCAGAACATTACCTTTACCACCTGGATGAGCTGGGGTATCCCTGTCGTCTTATGCATGATCCCTATGACATGGTTATGGCTGACTCGAAAACTGACCTATAGCGGCGGCTTCGAGATGCCTGACGTGGGCAAATGGAGCAGCACAGAAAAACGTGTGATTACGGTTTTCGCCATTACCGCGCTGGCCTGGATCACCAGGAAAGAACCTTTCGGTGGCTGGAGCAGCTGGCTGGATCTACCGTCCGCCAATGATGCCTCCGTCGCGCTGCTCGCCGTGGTATTGATGTTCCTCATTCCCTCTGGCAACAGTGAAAACAAACATGAGAAGCTGCTCGACTGGGATACGGCCACGACGATCCCATGGGGCATACTGCTGCTCTTCGGTGGCGGCATCTGTCTCGCCAAGGCGTTTGGAACCTCCGGCCTGAGTGCCAGCATCGCCGAAAACCTTTCCGATCTCTCTACCCTGCCCATCTGGCTGATGATCTTTGCGATATGTATCGGTGTCACTTTCCTCACCGAGACGACCAGCAATACCGCAAGCACGGTGCTGCTAATGCCGGTACTGGCGGCAACGGCGATGGGCTCACAAATCGATCCGAAACTACTGATGATACCTGCAGCTATCAGCGCAAGCTGTGCCTTCATGATGCCGGTAGCGACTGCACCCAACAGTATCGTCTATTCCAGTGGTTTCTTTACCACCAGGATAATGGCTCGGGAAGGCATCGTATTGAATATCTGCGGTGCCATCATCATCGCATCACTGTGTTACCTGTTACTCACCTGAGGCAAGAGCACGAAATTGGCTTGAGGAAGCGGGATACAGGAAACGGTATATTAGAAGCAGAATATACTGGATATTCTGCTTACAAAGGGATGATCAGCTAAGCTGTGTTTTTAACTGGAAAGATGTGCCGTCAGTCTCAGGCGTGATGGTTCTGTTACGCCCTTCGGTCTTGGCAGTATACAACCGCCGGTCCGCCTGTTCGAGGATATCACTGATAGTCTTATCATCGCCCGGCGAATAGACTTCCACACCGAGGCATACGGTGATGCAGGATGTACCCTCGACTTCGCTGTATTCATGCGGGATACAATCATCAAGAACTCGTTGCCTGATCGTTTCGGCTACTTTAAAGGCACCATCGACATCGGTCGCCGGCAGTACGATAACAAACTCTTCACCACCATAACGTGCGATGAGATCGGTCGAACGCGGCAGGCAGGAGCGCATCGTCGCTGCCACACTGACCAGGCATTCATCTCCTCGCTGATGTCCATAGTTGTCATTGTAGCGTTTGAACGAGTCGATATCAGTGAGTATGATGGCGAAGCAGGAATCATCCCTGTTGGCACGCGCATACTCGTTTTCAAGGAATTCGTTGAATTTGCGACGATTGTACAGACCGGTTAACTCATCCCGCTCTGACACTTCCTTCAGTCGTTCATTGAGCACAGACAGCTCTTTCGTTCGCTCGTCGATCCTATGCTCGAGGTCGACATTCATCTTTTCCAGCTGCTCATTTGACTGACGCAGTGTCTGCTGGATAAAGCGGACCCTGAGAAAGATGACCGTCGATAATAATACAGCCATGATCAACGCGGTACTGACTATGGATTTGATATGTTTCTCGATCTTAAGCAAGGCTTCATGACTCTGCAAGGTCAACGCTGCGATGCGATGCTGTTCGATATCGATCAGCCTGGCAAAAGATTCGATCATCTTCTGCTGACCGGGCAACACCGTATCGAACAGGATCTGCCGTGCCTTTTCCTTATCCGTGACGGACTCATGCATTACCAGCTCGACGGCTTCTCGTTGCGCAGGCAGTATCAGTGGCACCATCGAGTCATTGACTTTAACCAGCGCTTTTTCTTCTTCGGTCAATGGCAGCTCTAACAGCTGAGTCCGCAGCTGGGCAAACCTGCCGGCATAGGAATCGAGCAGAATATTTAACTCATCCTGTTTGAATATGTCATCGATATAGATAATCTCGGAGACGATGCGTGTGCGTGAACGTGCCAGCTCCATTAGTTCACTGTTGATATGCATCTTCTTGCTTTCGATCTCCTGCTCGATGAGCACAAGTTCCTGTTGATTGAGGAAGTGGTTGTAACTGATGGAGATGAACAATACGAGAGAGATTGAACCGCAGACGATCAGAAACACCAGCGGCAAGATATTATTCGACTGAAATACTCGTCTAATGTAATCCATTTATCCCTTATTTCCGGTTATCCCTTGGTGGTTAATTGGTACTGTCACACCGCCTGTGCGCACAGTAATATAAGTCTAGACTAATGCTAGACTAAATCCACAATTTCCGGAGATTAGGGATAGCTACATCATTTCGAACTGATTTACACCCAAGGCTAAGCCTCAGGCCTGTGCCTCACAGTCAGACCTCATGCCCAAACCGTGAGACTCGCGCGCTCATTTCTCTTCAAGCAATGCAGCATGTGCCGCTGCCAGGCGAGCGGATGGGATACGCGGCCCTGAGCATGAAACATAGGTTAAACCGACGTCATGGAAGAACCGGATTGATTCAGGATGTCCGCCGTGCTCACCACATACTCCCATGCGCATGCCCGGACGCGTCTGGCGTCCCCATTCGATGGCCAGTTCCATCAGCTTACCGACACCCTTGGTATCGACGACCTCGAATGGATTATCCTGAAGGATCTTCTTCTCATGGTACATCGGCAGGAACTTGTTCTCCGCATCTTCACGTGAGAACGAGAACGTTGCCTGGGACAGGTCGTTGGTTCCAAAAGAGAAAAATTCAGCCTCCTTGGCGAGATAATCTGCACGCATACAGGCACGGACGACCTCGATCATGGAACCGAATTTAAACTCGACCTTGACACCATACTCCTCTTCCACCTCGGTATGAATCTCATCGACATAGCTCTTCACCCGGTTGAGCTCTTCTGCAGTACATACCTGTGGTACCATGATCTCCGGATACACAGCACTGCCCTCTTTCACGCATTCCGCAGCGGCCTCCAGCACGGCACGTATCTGCATCTTGTAGATCTCGGGGAAGGTAATACCCAGGCGTACACCGCGGTGCCCCAGCATCGGGTTGGTCTCGAACAGGTTGCGCACCATCTTCAGGATGGTGGTCTTCTTCTGGATGACCTCGTCGACCAGGTGAGAATCGGCGAGATAACGAACGCGTTTCTGTTCACCCTGATCACGGTACATCTGTTCCACCGCATCGGTCAGTACGTTCATCCCCTGCACCGTATCCTTCAACTGGTGCAGCTGCTCGAGCTCGTCCACCAGCTGCTGCTCGGAAGGCAGGAACTCATGGATGGGCGGATCGAGCAGACGGATAGTGACAGGTTTAGGCGTCATTATCTTGAGGATGGCTTTAAAATCATCTCTCTGTATCGGCAACAACTGTTCGAGTGCCGCTTCTCGCCTCTCTGTAGTCTCCGCCACGATCATGTCGATGACGATAGGCAGTCTGTCCCTGGCATTGAACATACGCTCGGTACGGCACAAACCGATACCCATGGCGCCATACTCCAGCGCCTGCTTCGCTGCCGCAGGCGTATCGGCATTCGCCATCACCACAAGTCGGGCACGTTCATCGGCCCATTTCAGCAGCACTTCCAGCTCGGTAGAGAACGAAGGCTCGATCATATCGGTCTCACCGAGATAGACATCACCGGTCGCTCCGTCGATGGTGATCAGGTCACCTTCAGCGATGGTATATTTACCGACCACCGCGGTACGTGTAATCATATCGACATGGATACCTTCTGCACCTGCAACACACGGCTTGCCCATACCACGGGCGACCACGGCCGCATGTGAGGTCTTACCACCACGCTCTGTGAGGATACCCTGTGATGCGAAGAAGCCATGAATATCTTCCGGCTTGGTCTCTTCGCGCACCAGGATAACGCGCTCACCATTCCTGCCCCGCTTCTCCGCCTGGTCGGCATCGAATACCGCATGGCCGACCGCTGCACCCGGTGATGCAGGTAAGCCGCGGGCGACAGGCATGGCTTTTGTATTCGGGTCCAGGCGCGGGAACAGCAGCTGTTCGAGCAGGTCAGGCTGGATACGCAACAGCGCCTCCTCTTTGGAGATCAACGCCTCTCGCACCATGTCGACCGAACTCCGCACCATCGCCGTCGCATTCATCTTGCCGTTACGTGTCTGCAGACAATAGAGCTGCCCATTCTCGATAGTGAACTCGAAATCCTGCACTTCCCGGTAATGCTGCTCGAGGTTGTCACGCAGCTGTTTCAACTGTACATACATCTCGGGCATGTCATCGAGCATGGCATCGATGGGTTTCGGTGTACGGATACCGGCAACCACGTCTTCACCCTGTGCATTGATCAGGTACTCACCGAACAGCTCGTTGGCGCCTGTATCCGGGTATCGAGTGAAGCCAACCCCGGTGGCACAATCATCACCGAGATTACCGAACACCATGGTGCAGACATTGACTGCCGTACCGTTCGCCATATCCGGCGTGATATTGAATTCGCGACGATAATCGACCGCACGCTTGCCATCCCAGGAGTTGAACACCGCCTTGATCGCTATCTCCAGCTGCACGTAGGGGTCTTCAGGGAACGGCAGGCCAGTCACGCGTTTGACGACTTCGAGGAAGCGTTCAGAGATATGCTTGAGATCTTCGGCAGACAGCGCCAGATCTTCTTTCACACCCACTTCATATTTAATCTGCGCAAATTCTTCATCGAATGCTTCGTCAGGAATGCCGAGTGCAACCTTGCCGAACAGCTGGATGAAGCGACGGTAGGAGTCATAACCAAAGCGTTCATTGTTGGTCTGCGCGATCAGACCCTGCAGGGTGTCGCTGTTGAGACCAAGATTGAGGATGGTGTCCATCATGCCGGGCATCGACATCGCTGAACCGGAACGCACAGAGACCAGCAGCGGATTTTCACGGTTTCCGAACTGCTTACCTGTCTTCTTCTCAAGTGCCGCCATATGTTCAGCCACTTCATCCATCACACCCTCAGGCAGATGATCTTTATCTTCCAGGTGAGCGAGACAGGCTTCCGTGGTGATGACGAATCCCGGTGGTACATTCAGACCGATCTGTGTCATCTCGCACAGGTTAGCCCCCTTACCGCCAAGCAGCATCTTGTTCTTTCCATCACCTTCCTCAAAGGCATAAACACTTTTGCTTAATTTCGCCATTACGGTTCCTCTTATCCCCTTTCTATTGTTGTGGTTCGGTTTACATATTACCGACGGTGGTATTGTCGACGGTAATCTTGCCGAAAACATATGTCCGAATTATTAAAGATACCATCTTTACAGTAATTACACTCTTCCGCACTGCGATAAATCAATAAAAGCTTTCATCTCAAACAGCTATATGAGAGCGACAGACATCTCGTCATGCACCAAACTGGTTGCTGACAGGCGCAGTTGCGAAGCTTCTGCACACATAAGATACATGTTTCAGTGCCATTATCATCGATAAGCCTATCTATATGTAAGAACTTGCAATTTCTCTGCCAGTATCACATGAAGCCGACGCAATACACTGCAGCAAAAAGTCGTGACGATAAAAAAGCCCGTTAGCCACCATCTACAGGTCAGCTAACGGGCATTATTCAAACAGAGCTAAAGAATACTTACTGTTCTACATTATGATAGACATTCTGAACATCATCCAGGTCGTTCAGCATGTCGAGGAACTTCTCGAACATCTCGACATCGTCTTCAACGATCGGCGCACTGCTCTTCGGCAGGAACTGGATCTCATCGACTTCGAAATCGATCTCGCCGAAAGCATCCGTTAAAGCCTGCTTCGCTTTGGAATATTCAGTATTTGGCACGAACACCGAGATCTTGCCGTCTTCGTACTCGATATCGCTGACATCCACATCGGCCATCATCAGCGCATCGAGTGCCGCTTCTTCATCATCACCTTTAAACACCAGGATACCTGCGTGATCGAACATGTGGCTGACCGCACCTTCTGTTCCAATCTTTGATTTCGTCTTGGTGAAACACTGGCGCACATCGCCAAAGGTGCGGTTGGGATTATCGGTTAGACAGTCGACGATCACCATGCAGCCACCTGGGCCAAATCCTTCGTATCGCGCAACCGAAAAATCTTCACCACCGCCGCCCTGGGCCTTGTTGATCGCCTTTTCGATGACGTGAGCTGGCACCTGGTCTTTCTTTGCGCGGTCGATCAGTCCGCGTAACGCAAGATTACCGTCAGGGTCAGTACCGCCTTCTTTCGCACAAACATAGATCACACGGCCATACTTACTATAGACCTTGGCCTTCATGTCGGACGTTTTCGCCATCGACTCTTTACGGTTCTGATACGCTCTGCCCATTAGGCTGCTGCTCCGGGATTAAAAAATTGGAAAAATTTATATTGAAAAAATGTGTATTTGAAAAAAAACAAATTTTACAGGTATATATGCCAAACGCAAAATACTGTGACAGGCCCGAATGACTGAAGACGATTATTTTGCTTTTACCTGCTTGTGATGTGTTGAAAAAGCCGCAGTATGCCCATAAGCTCCGTGTGATTATCTAACTACTGACAGGAATACACGATGTCACAACAGAAACTTGATAAAGCCATCGAACTCATCGACGCGGCAAACAGCGAAGACCCGAACATGGAGAAAAGTGACGGCAAAGAAGTGCCGAAAGAACTGCTTTACTCACAGCGTATGACCGATATGCAGCAGCGTTATGCTCCCGACGCTGATGACGTCATGATACTGGCACTGCGTGCCCAGCATATCCAGCGCTGGAAATCACCACGAAGTGATTTCCCGATGGACAAGAAGGGCTATCATCAGTGGCGCACCGGGCTGTACAAGTTTCATGCAGAAACTGCCGCTGCACTGCTCGAACAGGCTGGCTACGATGAGGCTGAGATCGAACGACTGAAACTGGCCGTGGGCAAGAAGTCACTCAAATCGAATCCGGACACCCAGTTGCTGGAAGATGTCACCGCACTGGTATTCATCGAGCATTACATGCTCGAATTCGCTGAAAAACACCCTGAATACAGCGAGGAAAAATGGATCGATATCATCAGGAAGACCTGGCGAAAGATGACCGAGAATGCGCATGAGTTTGCACTCTCAGGCAAGATCACCTTGCCAGAGCCTCTGGTTCCCCTGATTCAGAAAGCCCTGTCAGCCTAAAGCTGACAACACAAAGCCTGCCGACATAAACCTGCCCGTATAGAGCTACCAGCAAGACACTGGCATCCAGGTAACCCAGGCACAAAAAAGACGGCAGATATCAATCTGCCGTTTTTTTCCTCTATCCTCAAGCTTATTTATGCAGCACTCTTGATATTGCGTACTAATGGGTACAGGTGCTCGGTCTCATCCAGGATACGCTGCAGAACCAGGTCAAACAACCGGTCTGTATCCTGTAAAAATTCGTCATGATCCTTGATCTTCAGATCACCTGTTGTTTTAACCGGGCACCATTGTCTAGTAAATTCATTGATGATTTTTTTTACTTCCACAGAGCCTGACATAAAGTTTTTGACGGTTTTATTCGCATTCTCATCAGAGCTTCTTAGCAATTCGCTGTACATATTTTTTTCGACGGTATCAATATGTTCTTGCACCAGGTCGACATATCGATGAAACAGTTCACAGCAAGTGTCAGTATCACACATTGAGCGATCTTTCAGCAGGTAACGCATAACATTCGATAGTTCTGTGATACGGTGATTTTGTTCGTTTAATTCTTTATAAGTAACCATCCTCTTTCTCCTTTAAAACATTTATCAGAAACACTACAACGGTTAACCCATTTGTACCACCTGAATTTCCAAGAAAATATGATATATGTCAATTATTACACCTACATCAAAATATCCGTCTATTAGAATATTATTATCCTTATATTCAATGCCTTATATAATGTCGTATCTCTGCCAAATTTACAGTAAAACTAGCGATATAATGCCCTGATGCAGAGTTTGCCGATCAATGAAGTACTCGACGATATCAGACAGAGTTTGGTGCTAAATAACCGCGTCGTACTTCAGGCACCACCCGGTGCAGGTAAGACAACGATGGTACCGATCGCCCTGCTCGAACAGGACTGGCTGCAGGGCCGGCAGATCATCATACTGGAACCAAGGCGCCTTGCTGCACGAAGTGCTGCCACACGCATGGCTTACTTACTCGGTGAGAAAATGGGCAACACGATCGGTTACCAGGTACGCCGTGACAGTTGCTTCAGCAAACAGACAAAAATACTCGTGGTGACGGAAGGCATATTAACCCGCAAACTGCAGTCTGATCCTGAATTATCTGATACAGCGCTCGTTATCTTTGATGAGTTTCATGAGCGCAGTTTGCATGCCGACCTCTCTCTGGCACTGTGCCTGCAGAGCCAGCAGATACTGCGTGAGGAGCTCAAGATCCTGGTGATGTCGGCAACATTGAACACCGATGCGATCGCACGACTGCTGTATGCTGACAGCGAACAAAATGACTGCCCCGTCATCATCAGCCAGGGACGCAGTTATCCTGTCGAACTCCATTACCTGGATCACTCAGTCAAATCCGGTGATCGCAACCAGCTGATCAGCACCTTAACCAGTGCATGCAGACAGGTCATCGAAGAACATGAAGATAATTGCCTGGTGTTCCTGCCCGGCATCAGGGAGATTACCTTGCTGCAGGAGCAACTGGCATCCTATCTGAAAGAAACCGGCAACAGCAATACCATCATCGCTCCGCTGTTCGGCAACCTGAGCAAACAACAGCAGGACACGGCTATCGCCCCGCCCCCACCAGGTATGCGCAAGTTTGTACTGGCGACTAATATCGCCGAAACAAGCATCACCATCGATGGCATCAGCTGTGTCATCGATTCAGGACTGGAGCGTGTTCTCGAGTATTCACCCGCTTCAGCCATGAACCGACTCAGGACACAATTCATCTCAGCAGATTCTGCTGAACAGCGAAGCGGCCGAGCCGGACGGCTCGCTGCCGGCCACTGTTATCGCATGTGGACAGAGTCGCAGCAGCAGCGATTGCAACAGCACTCTAGCGCAGAGATATTACACAGTGACCTGTCGACACTGATGCTGGAACTGGCAAACTGGGGCGTGCAGGACTGCGATGAGCTGCAGTGGATGGACACTCCCCCCCAGAGCGCAGCCGATTCAGCCCGTGAGTTGCTGCAGGAACTCGCTGCTATCGACGATGATGGCCGTATCACCGGCCACGGCCAGGCCATACTCAAGCTTGGCACACACCCGCGCCTTGCCCACATGATGATCTCGGCCATCGAGATAAAACAGGCGTACCATGCCTGCCTGATCGCCAGCCTGCTGACAGAAAAGGACATCTACCTGGCAAGTGCTGAAAAGAGCATCGACATTCATGACCGGCTGAAAGCATTACAACTGCCTGGCAGAGATAGTCGCCAAACAGATAGATACATCAATAAGCATCAGTGCCTGCAAGTGCTGAAGACAGCTGATGACTTTTTCAAACGACTCGATGCCTCCAGCCATACCCGACTGAAAAAAGAAGAACTCGACTTCGAACTCAGCGGCGTATTACTCGCCTTTGCCTACCCCGACAGGATCGCGCAACAGCGCAAGAACGATGATGCCAGCTACCTGTTGAGCAGTGGCAAAGGTGCAACGATTCCCGAGCAGCTGCATTTTCACCACTATCCCTACCTGGTCATCGCCAGCATGAGTTCTCATTCAGGCAAGCAGATGTATATCCAGCTGGCGGCCGAGATAACCGGGCAACAGTTAGAACAGTATTGCGCCGACCTCATCACCGATACAGAACAGGTAAACTGGAACGATGACGCGCTACGTGTCGAATCAAAAACAGTTACATCGCTAGGCAAGATCAGCTTACATGAGTCGACACATACCAACGACGACGCAGGCCACAGGGAGGCCGTTCAGCACTGCCTGTTACAGGGGCTCAAGCATATCGGTATCGGCCAGCTGAACTGGTCAGATAAGGCAAACAGTCTCAGGCAGCGCATACAGTTCATCAACCACTACACGACTGAACTCGATGATACACAACTAAAGACACTGGAACTGCCCGACTTCTCTGAGCAGTGGCTGAGCGATAATCTCGATTCATGGTTACTGCCTCATCTGAGTGATGAGAATAGCCTCAAACAATGCCAGAAACTGGATATACATACACTATTGTTGAGCCAGCTGAGCTGGGACCAGCAACAGACAATCGATCGCCTTGCCCCTGAGAAGATAACGGTACCCAGTGGTTCGTCGATAAGCATAGACTACAGCGACGAGTCTCAACCCGTGCTCTCGGTCAGGCTGCAGGAAGTGTTCGGTCTGAACGATACACCGATCATCCTCGGTGGACGCTGCAAGCTGATGATGCACCTGCTATCACCTGGAAGGCGGCCGATGCAGGTAACACAGGACCTGAACAGTTTCTGGCAGACGACCTACCATGAGGTAAAAAAAGAGCTGCGTGGAAAATACAAAAAACACTACTGGCCGGATGACCCGTCAACTGCCACAGCAACCAGCAAGACAAAGAAACAGATGGACCGCGCCCGGATTAACTTAACCAGCGCAGACTGAAGCCGGATAGACTGAACTCGAATAGACTGAATCAGGACCGCAGACACATGATACGACGTCACACTAAGAAGCTGCTCATCATCGCGCTGCTGATCACCTTGGGTATATCGCTCGAGTTTGCAGGACTGCTCGATGCAGAAGAGATGCTCGCTGTCGCCAGGGAATATTCAGATCACTGGTGGCTGGTCGTCATCCTGATCCTGCTGCAGACCGTGTTATTCACTTTCGCTCTCGCCGGTTCATTCTTCTTATGGATCGTCGCGCCACTCTACCCGCCGCTAGCTGCTGCGTTAATCCTTACGGCGGGCGGAACGCTGGGTGGCATTGGCGCCTTCTTTTTCTCTCGCCGATTGACCGATGACTGGATAGCAAGGATCGAAAACTCTCACGCCTACCGATTACTGCACAAACAGGACAACTTTTTCACCCTGTTCGCGCTGCGCGTGCTGCCCACCTTTCCGCATTCACTGGTGAACTACAGTTCAGGCATGCTGAAGGTCAAACTAAGCCACTTCATCGCAGCTGCACTGCTCGGCCTGTTTATAAAATCTTATGTGTATTCAAACGTGATCTATAAAGCAGCCTCATCGGCTTCGCAAGCAGACCAGTCTGTGTTGATGGATGAACTGATGGATATAAAGACTTTCGGCCCACTGATCCTTTTGTCGGTCATCACACTGGTTGGTGTATACCTACGATACCGGCTGGATAAGAAAAAGACAGAAACACCTGATATATAAGACTGAAGACCAGCTTTCGAGCAGGAGCATAAACTCAAGATTGTGCTTTCTGAAGTGTATCTACGCATGTTCCACCTGAAAGACCCAGAGGTATGCTGCTCCATAAAGAGGTTTTAGTAGATGATGTACTGCTGCTGAATACGAAAATCCCGCTTTCAGTATAGTATTCATCATCGCTATCAGTAAATTTATCTCCGCATAAATGCCCATCATATACAGCGACGCCATCTTCATAGTGATAACTGCCGTCGGCATTTTTTGAAATAGTCAGGTTGATTGGTTCATCGACGGTCTCTGGCACACCTGTGCCAAAGTTTGTACACGAGTACACTCCTATCCACTCGCCAACAACATCCACGGTTGGGTCAGCGCATGGTTCAAAATCCACGGCAACATCGGTAACCGTAAGGTAGGTATATATATGGGCGGAATAGTTACCACGCAAATTTCAAATGATCCCGAATTTACGACATCGACCACAGGACCGCGTAGCTCTATCGATACAGTATCACTGATTAAAGCTCCACCGATCATTCCAGTAATACTATATAGACCAAACCTGTATGGACTTGAACATACATCGGGGTCTCCATGATTGGTTCGAGACTGACATAACGGAATTTAACCCTCCGCATCAATTCTTGCTTTGGCATGATCGGGCTGTGTTTCATTTCCTGACCGATAAATCAGATAGGAGAAAGTATGTAAATATCCTGAAGCGCGCCCTGCTCCCTGGCGGCCATCTTATCATCACGGTATTCGCCATCAGTGGCCCGGAAAAATGCAGCGGTTTAGACATCGTGCAATATGACACCTCGAAACTAACAGCCGAGCTGGGGAATGAATTTGCATTGCTGGAAGAGAGAAACGAGACGCATGTCACACCAGCAAACAAAGAACAGGCATTCACGTATTTTCACTTTGTTATAAAAAGCACATTACAAGCGGAGCGTTTGATCGAACAGCTCACGCTCCTGCTCATCCCTGCTTGATACACGCAGACATGGCGGCCGTATACGAAACTACCCAGACTTTCCATCCGGTCTCGGTTGTAATAAGGGTACAAAGAAGAATACCAGCATCAGCAGGAATGCGCCGATCCAGAATATCTGCGACACCAGAATGAGCAGGAAATAGTAGTCCATCATCACCAACGGTAACAGGGCACGAATGATGGCGCCTGCCGCCAGTAACAGGAAAGCAATACCAAGGCCTGATGGCGGCTGTAACACGCTACGCCCGGTATGGCCCAGCGAGACTCGCGCCATCATACCGATGGTGATGACACCTATACCACCATAGCTCATGGCATGTAGCCCCAAGCTGGGTAATGTCGCGGTCAGATGAGATGTCACGCGCATGATGACACCGACGATGATGAAAACCAGCGCGATAAACAGTACCCACAGTAGTGGCTTGTGCCATATCTCAGCATCATACCAGCCATACAGGCGGATGATGTTGCTGGCGGCGAATACCATGCCGCATGCAAGCATGGCGTTCTGCCAGCCCATGACATCGGTGACCAGCAGACCCACCAGGCTGAGCAACGAGATCAGAGAAACGTAGGGATAATCTCGCACATTGCCCTTGTCTTCTATGGCATTGCCGGTGAAGAACGGCATAACACGTTGCGCCATCACCAGGATGAGACCGACCATGGTATACATGGCGATCAAAAGCCACATACTGGCAGATTCGCTGTCCAGCCAACCGAGTGCAGCACTCAGGAACAGTACATCGAGCACCCACAACAGTACAAGCTTGGCGCCGATAATCCATTGTGCATTGTTACCTGTCTGGATTATGGGTCGGAATATCGCCACCAGCAATGCGGCATAAAACAAATTACTGAACAGCAGAACGTAGTACAGGCCGCCATGTTGCGGCAGGATCGCAAACGCCCTTGCTCCCAGCCATAACAGGAAAAGGATAATCAGGGACATGCCGTTTGCTGTCGTTCGTCCGGTCCAGTTCTGTACCGCGGTGAGTAGGAAGCCGGCGATGACCGCGCCTGCATATCCAAACAGCATCTCGTGGCCATGCCATTGTGTACGGCTTATTGTCTGCAGATCGATCTGCTCATGGAAGTAGAGCTGCCATGTCCATTGCAACATGGTGACGATGGAGAACAGCATCGCAGCAAGAAAGAAGATTTGAAAACCTGTCTGCAGGACCGCGGGCATGCTGGTTTGTTTCGTGTTCGGTATCATCAGACGCTGTACTGATTGCGCTATTGTAACGTTATCGGGTATCTATAAATATAGAGAGAGTATCACCAAACACTAATATCAGGGGTTACTAAAAGTCTGTTTCGGCTCGGTAGCGGAAGTAAAGAACCGAGAATCAAGAACTCCACTTCTAAATCCCATCAACCGTCTCATAAAGGACATAAACGGATGTTCGACTACAAGTTGAAGCGGTATTGCTACGTAGGAAAAACGCCAACAATGAACTAATCCTTTTCTCTTCGATCTTTCAGATTAATCCTTCTATCGATAGTGTGTCTGCGAGCAGGGCCATTGTAGTTAGGGTCTGAATCTCTACGACGATCACTACCCCTGGTTCTACGATCCACATTAAATTTTCGGCCTGGATCTTTTGAGATGAGGTTATCCATCAGTCTTCGACCAGCGCCTTTCTCTTCGCTATGATCTACATTGGTGTTATCAGCTATATCTGAATCATCGGTAGTTTCATGGGATTCTGTCTTGGATGTTACCATTCTCTCACTCCAGCCTTTGATTGTTCTCAGCTATAGCTTTGATGCACTTATTATTCTGGTAGATCATACGCTCGATTATAGTCTGTGTTGCGCTGCTTGCTAAAGTATATACACATTTTCATGTCTCTGTTGCCTCCTCCAGTTGAGCTCGCAGCCAGTAGCAGACGTATGCAATAATAAAAAAAGGCGACTTTTTAGTCGCCTTTTCTATTAAATTTCATCTGCTTTTATCAGTATGATATTTTGTTAACAACGCTTTCTGCGCTTTCTTTTCAAGTTTAAATAGCGCAGTCAAAATCCAAATAACACCTAAAATTGTAGCTAAAGATATGGACAACAGGTATAAAACTAAAAACAAG
>Ga0180435_10001999_pt1 | contig 20932 bp, 15 predicted proteins | sample SS_ome_3_FD_132467 | JGI IMG/M metagenome (GOLD analysis project Ga0180435, IMG submission 132467) | Hypersaline lake sediment archaeal communities from the Salton Sea, California, USA - SS_3_S_1 metaG | ecosystem: Environmental > Aquatic > Non-marine Saline and Alkaline > Hypersaline >...
CCCCTCCCCTCCGACGGCGTCTACATCGGGGAGGAACTGCCTTGATACGCAAACAACGTCGACGTGGGTTCTTGTTGATCATGGTTTTGGTCGTGGTGGCTGCCCTGTCTTTGGGAGCGTACACGTTCACCGATCTCATGCACACAGAGAACGCCGCAGCCATGCTCAGCGCTGAGCAAACTCAAGCCCGCATGCTGGCCGATTCCGGTGTTGAATCCGTGCGGACCTTCCTCTTCAAGGACGAAGCCACTCGTCGTGACGAAGGTGGTGTTTACAGTAGCCCCGAAAGATTCCAGGCGGTGCCAGTGATTGCCAACGAAGAGACCGGGCAACTGGGGCAATTCACGTTGCTTGCCCCCGAACTCGATCAAGAAGGGTTTCTGGCCGGGGTGCGCTACGGCCTGGAAAACGAGTCGGCCCGGCTCAATCTCAACGCCTTACTCTTGGCCGACACTCAAGAGGAAGGCGCGGCCCGCGAGCTATTGTTGATGCTGCCCGGTATGACGCCTGAAATCGCCGACGCGATCCTCGATTGGATCGACGAAGATGAGGACCAGGTGCGAACGTACGGCGCTGAGGCCGAATACTACTCAGGGCTCTCGCCGCCGTACGCCGCACGAAACGGGCCGTTGGTAACCGTCGAGGAACTCTTGCTCGTTCGCGGAGTCACGCCGGAGTTGCTCTTCGGGCTCGACACGAATCGCAACGGTCAGGCGGATATGGAAGAGTCCAGCAACCCGATGGCGCCGGAGGTCGATAATTCTGATGGCAGCATGAATGGCGGTTGGGCGAGTTACTTGACGCTGTATAGCGAAGAGAAGAACGTTGACTCGCTGGGCGAGCCACGCGTTTATGTGAACAACGAGGATATGACGCAGTTGCACGCCGAGTTGTCGGCCGTCTTTCCTGCAAACTGGGCGGACTTTATCGTTGCTTACCGCCAATATGGACCTGCGGGCGAGGGGTCGACGGGCGACTCGGCCGCATCTTACGACGTCGACCTGAGTCGGCAAGGCCAAATTCCGCTCGCGCAGATGCTCGATCTGGTGGGTGCGCGGGTCCGCATCCCCGCCGCCAATGAAGACGAAGAACCGGTTCTGTTGGAATCGCCGTTTCCTTCCGGCATTGGGGCGATGGCCGTCTACCTACCAAAACTGATGGACCACGCCACCGTCAATCCATCGCCCACCATTCCCGGACGTGTGAACATCAATCAGGCTCCGCGCCCCGTTCTGCTGGCGATTCCCGGCATTTCGGAAGAAATCGCCAGCCAGATCATTTCCCAGCGCGATCCAGATCCAGATGCCGACAACATCAACCGCCAGCATGAAACCTGGATTCTCACCGAGGCAATCGTCACGCTCGAGGAGATGAAGGCGTTACTGCCGTTCGTGACAGCGGGCGGAGATGTCTATCGCACCCAAATTGTCGGTTATTTCAACAACGTCAATGCCTTCTCTCGCGTTGAGGTCATTTTTGACGCTACCAATGAGGTCCCCCAGGTGCTACTCTACAGAGATCTGACGCATTTGGGTCGCGGACATCCTCTTGAAACGCTTGGCATCACTGTCGACGAGTAGAACCCCCGAATATGCCACCATTGCTTGCCATCGAATGGGACCGATTCGAAGCCCGTGTTGCGGTTGCACGGCGGCAGGGTTCCGACGTGATGATCGAGCAGGCGTTTTGCGTCAGCCTTTTGCCGCGCGAGCCGGGGAAGACGTTCGCCGATACGAATATCGGACAGCGACTCGCGGCGGCGTTGGCGGCGCGAAGGGTCGGTCGTGGCGATGCGTTGGTAGCCGTTGGCAGGGCCAGCATCGAACTGCGGATGCTTTCGTTGCCCCCCGCCCCGGAAGAAGAACTGCCGGAAATGGTCCGCTTCCTAGCGCAGAAGGAGTTCACATCCCTCGGCGAAGACTGGCCGATCGACTTCGTACCGGTGGATCAAACGGTCGAAGGCGGAACACGTGTCCTCGCCGCGGCCTTATCACCAGAGATCGTTAACCAAATTCGCGAGACATGCAGCGAGGGCGAACTCAAGGTCCGCCGGCTGGTGATGCGCCCCTTCGCCGCTGCTTCGCTGCTCAAGCGGCACGGACCCGCCGGGGGCGGACAAATCCAACTGATGGTCGACCTCCTCAGTGAGGAAGCCGATCTGACCATTTTGCAAAATCGGGCCGTCGTGCTAATGCGCACCGTGCGGCTCCCTGGCGAACCGAATTCGCTGGAACAGGCGGACGCCCTCTTGGGTGAAATCCGTCGCACGATGGCCGCCGCCCAAAACCAAACGGGTGGGCAACGTGTGCAGACCGTCGTCCTTTGCGGATCGGGCGACGAACACAAATCGCTGATCGAGAAGATCGAGTCCGTCCTGTCGCTCAAGGTCGAACATTTCGACCCGTTCTCCAAGTTGTCGCTTGACCGAGAACTACGCTCGAATCCCCCGGACGCACCCGGGCGGTTCGCACCGCTGTTGGGAATGTTGCTTGACGAGGCCACCAACTCGCCGCACGCGATCGACTTTCTTAAGCCTCGCAAACGTGAAGAAGATTCGGGGCAACGAAAGAGTATTTTGCGCGGGGCGATCGCGGCCGCCGCCCTATTGATCGCGTTTATCGGCTATATCGTCTGGAGTTATCTGTCGCTTGGTTGGGAAGCGCAGCGGCTTGCTAGTACTTCTCGCAGCCTCGACACTCAGATAAAAGCGGCGGCTCGCCAAATGAAGGAGACTGAGGAGGTCGCCAAATGGGCTCGGGCCGATGTCACCTGGCTTGACGAAATATATCGCCTCTCTGAGTTGATGCCGCCGGCCGACGAAGCGATCGTCACGGAGTTCACGGGTATCGTTGAGAAAGACGGCGGCAGTGTCGTACTCAAGGGCAATACCCTCGATTCGGACGTGGTTGACCGTATGCAGGCGAAGCTTCGCGATGAACAGCATTCGGCCCATCCCGAGTCGAGTCAGCAAGACGACAACCGAAAAGACTATCCCTGGAAATTCCGGGAAAGGTTGACGACGCCCAGTTCCACGCCCATTCCTGACTTCAAGCCGCCGCCATTGCCTCGGGCCAACCGAGGGGGAGGGCGGCCGTCATGAACCAACGCGAGAAACTTCTTGCGTCGGCTGCCGGTCTGATCGTGCTGCTTTGGGGCGGCTATTTCCTGGCCCAAACCGTCAGCCGTGCCTTTCAGTCCCGCCGTGCGACCATCACGAAACTCAACAACGAAATCGAAAAGAAGCAACAGATAATCGCCCGCGGTAAACAGGCAACCCGACAAATGGAGGCCTGGAAGCAGCAGTCGTTGCCAAACCAGGAGGATTTGGCATTCGGGCTCTACTACAGTTGGCTGAACAATCTTTCGGAACCCGTAGGGTTGAAGGTTGTGCCAACGGCGCGGCGAGAGCAAGGTAACCTCTACCGCCGTTTTTCTTTCAGCGTGAGCGGTCGCGGCAATCTGCGAGAAATCACCGAACTTCTGCATACGTTCTACACCGCCAATATACTCCACAAGATCCGGCAGCTTTCTATCAAGCCCATCGACGACTCGAAAGACTTCGAAGTCGTTATGGCAGTCGACGCGATTGCGCTGAGTTCTGCGGCGCAAAAGGAACTCGCCGACGGCGAGGCGGACCGACTTCAGCAAGGACAACTTGCGGATTACGAGACGGTGATCTTCGGCCGCAACTTGTTCGCCCCTCCCAATCAGGCGCCACGATTGGCGAGTTTGAGTGACCGGACGCTGCGAATCGATCAGATTCGACCGCCGGCGATCAGCGCCACGGACGCCGACAAACTCGACAAGCTTTCCTACGAACTGCTTTCCGGACCGGTGGGCGCAACTCTCGCGGCAAGCGGCGGGGCGATGAGTTGGCGACCCGAAAAAACCGGCGAATACGAATTCACGGTCGCTGTTGCAGATGACGGATTCCCCTCGTTGACCGACGAGGCTTCGTTCAAGATTACGGTGGTCGATCCCCCGCCACCGGCCCCGGTCGATGAAAACCCGCCACCGAAGAAACTCGAATTCGATGATGCTGGCCACACGTTTCTGACCGGCATCACCACCGATCGGCAAGGCCGTCGCTTGGCGTGGATCACGATTCGCACCAAGGGGGAAGATCTCGAGTTGGCGGTCGGTGATGCAATCGACGTCGGCAGCATCCAGGCTACGGTGGAACGAATCGATACCGACAGCATCCTATTGCGAGCAGACGCCAATCGTCGCCTCGTCGAGGTGGGGGACAGTTTGCTCGAGTCTCAAGTCCTGCCACTTACGGACCTCTAACGCAAACGTCGCTATTTCGCGGCCCCTTTTCTAGTCCTCCTTGTTTTTCTGGTCGTGCTCAGGCTGTGTAGTTTATTGCGGGTTTGAGTGTAGCGGTCAGGTAAACTTTGCCGATTATCGGGACTGCGTGATACCAATGCGCCCATGGTGCGATTGCGCCATGGAACGTTCCGCTCCCCTGGGAACACAGAACATGCCACCGGTAGTCGTAATGAAGTGGATCGAAGGGTTATCAACGCGCCAATTCTTGGCGATAGTTGGCGGACTCGTCGCCGCGGTCATGCTAGCAATGCCGCTGATAAGCAATTCTGTTGGACAAACACGCGAGAACAACGTAACTGCGCCAACCACTACTGATACAAAGCAAACTGAGCTCAAGGCGTTTCGGATTCGCGCTGATCGTTTGGACCAAACTGCTGCTCAGCTTCGAGCGTTGTTTCCCGAGGGTGACGCCGTCCGCATCGCAACCGAGCCTCGTTCCGGGCAATTGATCATTGTCGCCACGCCGGAGGTCAATCAACAAATCGGACAGTTCCTCGAAACGCAAAACCTGCTTGTTGACGGTGAGCAAAACACTGAGGCCAATGAGCCGAACCAGGAGAGAGAGGAAATACTGAACAACGACGGACCGATCGCTATTCAATTGAATCACGTTGCCTGGTCACGATTGGAAAACGACCTGAGCCGTATCTGGGGAAATCGATTACCAACCACAAGCGCGACCGGCGAGTTGCGACGGATTGTAAAATTGCCGACGGCCGACGGTCGGAACGTGTTGCTGGCCGTTGATACAGACCAAAACTCGATTGAAGTGGACGGGCCGGCCACGTTGGCCCATGCGTGGTCTCGCATCATTCGTGCGTTGGACCGCCCTCCGGCGACCAACTGTGACAACACGCAGGTCATCCCCATCAAGTACGCTCAGAGCGATCGGATCAGATTCGCTCTGAATTCGATGAAGACCAACTTGGGAGAGCAACCCGAAGAACGACGCGAGAATCTACCGGACGGTTCGTTCACGGTTCTCCTTCAACCGCCGGCCGCGGATGAAGGCGTCGACCCGTTTACGGATGACGCGCCGGCTGATGGTGGGCGGGCGACAGAGGGTCCGGACGTCCCAGGCGAGGATGATGGCGATGAAGCGACCGTAGTGGTTCCTCCCGCTGAAGCGCCGGCAGGCCCCGAGCGAGACGGCGGCAAATTGATCGGTCCGGTTCAGATCGAGTTTCTCGAAGGCTTGGATGTCCTTGTGATTCGTGGACACAAACGTGACGTGGCCCGCATCACACAGATCATCGAAGACATCGAGCGGTTGAGTGTCGCGACCGACCCGGAAATCCGCGTTCACCAACTGCAAAACGTCGACAACGATGCGCTTGCCGCCGTCGTGACCAGCCTTTACAACCAATTGCTCGCGCCGCGACATGGACAAGTCAGCATCACGCCGTTGGGCAAACCGAATGCTCTGCTACTGATCGGTCGCGAGGAGAGTATGACCGCGGTCATCGACCTGATCAATCGGCTCGATCGCCCGGTTGCCCCGGAAACTCAATTCGAAGTCTTCGCCCTGCGATACATGTCGGCAGAAGATGCCGAAACGATGGTTAGCGAGTTCTTCGAGGAGCGGGGCGGATTGGGTGTCAGAGCTACGGTCACCGCTGACTATCGCAGCAACTCATTGATCGTCGCCGCCAGCCCGCGCGACCTGGAAGAGATCGGTAAGATGATCAGCCAGGTCGACGTCGCCGAAAGTGCGACCTCGAACGAATTGAGAGTATTCAAGCTGCGCAATACGCTGGCCCAAGAAATGGCGCCCGTTTTGGAAGCGGCCATTCGCGGGGATGACGGCACAGGCAGAACGCGCACGACCACACAGGGTCAAACAGCCAATCGTACGACCTCGTCCGATGCAGCCCGCAGTGCGATGCTCACGTTGATGACGATCGACCCGCAAGGCGGACGGTTGTTGAAATCGGGGATTCTTACCGAGGTTCGTATCACGGCCGATCCGCAGGCCAACGCGATCTTGGTGGCCGGTCCTATTCATGCCATGGAACTGATTGGGGCACTCATCGAGCAACTCGACTCGTTGCCGGTGGCCGAGGCGCAAATCAAGGTGTTTACGATCGTCAACAGCGACGCTTCGAATTTGCTCGACACACTTGACTCGTTGTTCGAACGTCAGCAGTCGTCCGACGCCCCGGTGATCCAATCGGGCGCGGGGCCCAACGACAGTGCGCTGGTGCCGTTGCGGTTCTCCGTCGATTTACGCACGAACAGCATCATCGCTTCCGGGTCGCGCGGTGACTTGGCGGTTGTCGAGGCGATTCTGCTGCGATTGGACGCCAGTGATGTCCGCCAGCGAAAGAGCATGATCTATCGCCTCAACAACTCGCCCGCGAACGACGTCGCGCTTGCCATCAATGAGTTCCTCCGTAGCGAGCGGCAGGTGGAACAGATCGCCCCCGAGGCCGTCAGCCCCTTTGAACAGATCGAGCGGGAGGTGATCGTTGTCCCCGAGCCGGTCAGCAACACGCTGATCGTCAGCGCTACGCCGCGGTTTTTTGACGAGATCAAGTCTCTCATCGAGGACCTGGACAAGCGCCCTCCGATGATTGTCATTCAAGTGCTACTGGCAGAGGTGGCGATTGGTGACGTGCACGAACTGGGCGTCGAGTTGGGTATCCAGGATTCGCTGTTGTTCGACCGCGGTGTCGTCACCGACGTGGTCACGCCCGGATTCCTTTTCAATAACCAACAACTGGGAAATTCAAGCAGCGCAGACTCGCTGGCCACTCGGGAGAATTTGGCGGGGCAGGCGATTTCGGCGTTTTCTGTAGGTCGCTCCAACGACGAATTGGGTTACGGCGGTCTGGTGCTTTCGGCCGGTAGTGAGTCGATCAGCATCCTTGTGCGAGCACTACAAGACGACCGGCGTTTGGACATCATCAGCCGCCCGCAAGTTGTCACGCTCGACAACCAGTCGGCCTTCATTCAAGTTGGCCAGCGCGTGCCGCGAATCACATCGACGCAACTCACGCAGTTCGGCACAGTCAACAATACAGTTCTTGAACCGGTTGGCATTCTGCTTGGTGTCACGCCGCGCGTCAGCCCAGACGGTGTGGTTGTTATGGAAATCGATGCGGAGAAATCGAAACTGCAACCGGTCGAAGACGGCATTCCGATCTTCGTCGGCCCCGAGGGCGACACGGTACGATCTCCGATCATCGATGTGATCACCGCGCAGACAACCGTTAGCGCTCGCAGCGGGCAGACAATCGTACTCGGTGGTCTCATCGCGACCGAGAAGTCCGTCTTCAATCGAAAAGTGCCAGTCATCGGCGATGTACCAATACTGGGACACGCGTTCCGCTACGACACCTATTCCGAAGCCCGGGCGGAACTACTGATCATCATGACGCCCCATATCATCTACAACGAACAGGATATGGAGTTGCTCAAGCAGGTCGAGGCCGACCGCATGAGTTGGTGCTTGGCCGACATTGTCGCCATTCAGGACGACCCGGGTCTGCAGGGAATGCACTGTGGCTGGAACCAGTCGTGGGACGAAGGCGCTGAGACGATCTACCCGGACCGACAACCGTCCGCCCCGGAAGTGATTCCACCGCCAGAAGAACCGAGCATCGAACCGATGTTGCCGCCGTCGTCACAAGGGCCCAGTGAGGGAGGATCCGCGGCAACCAGTATGCAACCGCCGATCACATCTGGGCGATTCGGTGAGGCTTTGCCAATGCCGGCCCATGGTACGGGCGTTTCGTCCGGTCCGGTAGGAACACCTCCTCCGGCACCGCTGCCACCGCGAACAGGCCGCAGAAAACCCAGACGCGACAGACGTATGCTCAATGTCATTGCGCCCGCGAGTTTCCTGCAACAAGTCGATGAATTTCGACAGTTCGAACCGACCCACTACCCAGAACCGATGCGGCTGCCGCCGACAGACTAAGAGGACTGACTATGCGAAACCGGAGCTTTATCACCACGGTCATTATGATCCTGGCGATCGCGGGTTGCGCGAAGTTCAAGTCGCCCGAGGATCTTCCCTGGCTCGACGAAGACACATGGAAGTGGATCCTCGACGACGAAACCAAGCCGATCGTGCCGCAGAAGTTGGTTGGCATTTGGACGGACACTGTCTACTTTCAGTCGGGCGCGACGCCGACTCGTGGCTTCGGCGGCCGCATCTATTTTTACGACGAGTTCAATAGGCCATGTTGCGTTGCGGGGGAACTCATTGTTTATGCGTTCGATGATGCACATGATATGGCGACTTCGCGCCGCAAAGGGCCGCAACGTAAGTACATATTCCCGGTCGAACAATTTGAAGAACACTACAGCCGCTCGGAAATCGGACATTCGTACAGCGTCTGGATACCGTGGGACGCCGTCGGCGGTGAGCAGGCTGAGATCACGCTGGTTCCGTTTTTTAAACCTAACGGCGGCGCGGTTGTGGTGGGCGAAGCGACCAAGCATGTATTGCCGGGCAAAAACACATCCCTGGCCAAACCGTGGCGGCAACAGCAAGAACGCCGACCGTTGGTTGACGCGCAGGCTCTTGGCAATGCAGTCCAGCCCGCCAGCTTCAATGAACCCGCAGCTCAACCGATCGAAAACGGCGATTCCGAAACGACGGGGCCGACAATGCAAACAACGACCATTACTCTGCCGCCGGAACTGAGTCGAAGATGGGCACAAAACCGGGCGTCGTCAGGCACGGGCAGCAGCACTCAGGCAAGTGGGCGGCCGAATACGACACAAGCGCGAACTACGGTTCCTCCGGTGCAAGCGGCACCCCCACCGTCAAACGGTTCTCAACCGCGTCAACGCCCGGCTCCAAGAGTAGCACCCTGGCGAGAATCTCTCGATCGTGCTCGGTGGCGACACTCCCTGTCAACACCGCCGTCCTCCCAGCGAGGGCAACTTCCAACGGAGTGAGTCTGTTGATCTGGCCGAGTTCGGCGAGACGACTCGTCAGCAACTCACTTTTGTAGGCAGCATTGACGGCCGTGGGCGCGAATCCCAACCGCAATGAATTGCGAAGTTGCGACTGGCCGCTCGTCCTACCACGGTTGGCCTGTTGGCGATTGGCGTTTTGGTTGTTGCGGTTTGGTCCAAAGTTGCCCAGCGCACCGGCTCCCTGATTCTGAAGGGCGCTGAAGAAGTTTTGGGCGTCATTGTTGTCCGCGCCGACGAAATCTCCTGCTTGCCGGTTGCCACGCACGAATCGTTCGTTACCCGACACTTCGCCAGCGCCGGACTGCATCTGATCGATGCGGTCGCCGGGAGAACCGAAGTTTTCGACCGGCCGTTGGCTGAACCCACCGCCGATGCTTCGCTGACCAAACAGTCCGTTGACGTTGGTCTGAGCGTTGGCAGCAGTAGCAAAGACAAAACCGGTGGTCACGGTTAGAACAGAGAGCAGTCGGTGTTTCATGGTTCTGATTGAGGAGCGAGGATTCGCATCCTATTCACTAATTGAGCGTTTGTGGCGCAGGGGGTGGTAGTATGTCACTCACAGAAATCGAAGATCCAGGTGTTTCCAAAGGCGCGACGTTGGCGTCTTCGGAAACTCGACGGATATCGGCGTAGCGATGACCGAATGGAGCCGCCCGATCGCCGACGGGATTCGTGTGAATCTCGACAACTCTTTCCGGAAGATTGACGATCCAGTACTCGGGAACCATCATCGAGGCATAGAGATGACTCTTGCGTTCGCGATCAAAAACCAACGAAGAGGCGCTAAATTCAACGACAAGCACTGCGTCTTGGGGATGTTGATGCAAGTAGTCCTGTTCGCGGCCTCGGACCACGGCCACGTCGGACTCCGGTTCCGATTCATCGGATGCTTCGAGGGGGCCTTGAGGGCGTACACAGTAGCCCTCGCCAAATGCGTTGGCGAGCCGTCGCGTCAGCAATAGTATACATGTGTAGTGGTCGGCGTGTTGTGGCGACATCTCGACGATTTCCCCCCCGATCAATTCCACCCGATCGCCCTCGAATACGCCCGACTCACCCAGCCGGTAATACTCATCCCGCGTCCAACGCCGTGGTTGGGGCGTACCGGGATTCGCCGGCGCGTTCGAAATCGGCACCGTTGATATGCGATTCGGGGTGGGGGGAGTGATGCCCGTGCTCATAACCTCTTATTGTACCCGACCATGGTGAATGAAAAAACGCTTCGCAAGTGGAGCGACGTGAACGACTTCCGGTTCCTACCAACGAATATGGTTGGAGGCCGATTTGCGGCAACCGTCCTCCCCTTTGAAACACCATCGACCGGGCAAGGGTAATGCCGTTACCCGGTTTCCCTGGGGTCGGTTTGCGCGGACCGCGTAAACCGCGAAATGTCACTTCCCCGCAACCCGTTGCTGTTTAAGGAGTTAGCTGTGCAGTTCGCCACCACGTACCGATTTCGTCTGTGCTCGGCAGTTTTGTTGCTGTTGGGCTGTTTGGCAATTCCTGCAATCGCTGAGCGACCAGCCGCCACTCGATTGCTACCTCGAGAGACATTCGTCGTGGTCCGAATTCCTGATGCCAAGGAGTTGTACGAAAGTTCCCAGCAAACGGCCTTGGGGCGAATGGCACAAGACGAGCAGATCAGACCGCTGCTGGAAGATCTGTATGGCTCGGCCGCGGAAGCGTACTCGGAAGTCGAAGATGAAGTGGGAGCTTCGCTCGCCGACATCCTCGGTTTGCCGCAGGGGGAAGTCGTTTTTGCCATCGTGCCGACCGAATCTGGCCCACCGGCGTTGGTCGTGATAATGGATGTCGGTGAAAAGGCTGAAGTCGCCGAAAAACTTGTGGCGCGCGGGGAAGAGGCGCTCCGAGAAGAAGGAGCCACTCGCACGACTGAAAAACACGGTGATGTCGAAATCGTCGTTCACCAATTCAACACGGACGAGCAGCGAACGGTTGCCCATTTCCTGCGCGACGAGACAGTCGTCGCCGCCTCAGAAGTTGAAACGGCAAAGGCGCTGCTCACGGCATGGGATACGCTTTCGGGTGCGGAGGCGGCTGCCGCCCCGATCTCGAGTCTTGCGGACAACAGCGAGTACGCGGCGATCATGCACCGCTGTCGGGGCAAGAAAGACGAGCGACCGCACCTGATGTGGTACGCCAATGTGATCCCGATGATCAAAGCGTCGACCCGCGGCAATATCGGAGCGCAAGCCGGCCTTGCTATGCTGCCGACGTTGGGGCTGGATGGACTGCACAGCATGGGGGGCAGTCTCACGTTCGCTACCGAGCAGTTCGACGTGATTACACACTTGCATGTGCTGCTCGACCACCCGCGGCGGGGCGTGATTAAGATGATCGCGCTTCGCCCGGGGGACATGACTCCCGAACCGTGGGTTCCGGCCGACGCTGCCAGCTACCTGACGCTCCATTGGGACGTGCAAACCGCCTACAACGAAATGGCGAAGTTGTACGACAGTTTCTTCAATGATGGTGCTTGGTCGAACGTTGTAAAGACCCGGGTCTCGGATAACCTGGGTATGGATATCGAAAACGATCTCATTCCCGCCCTGGACGGCCGTTTCACGCACACCACCTGGATCGAAAAACCGGCGAATATGGATTCACGCGTGCCGCTGTTTGCGTTCAAGCTCAACGACGCCGACAGCTTCGAATCGGCGCTTGAAAAACTGGTCGAAAAATTCAAAGACAACCTCGAAGAAAAAGAGCATGGCGGGGTTGCCTACTGGCAGGTGAAACGCGAAGAACCAACCGCCGAGGCCGAGGCTACCGATGCCGATTCGGAGGACGAGACAGAAGACCAACCCCCTCGACGGCGTCGTTTTCGCCGTCCTCAACCATGCATGGCGATTCTTGGCGACTATCTGGTGATGTGCCCGCGGGCGAATATCCTTGAGCAAGCGATTTCTGCCAAAAACGCGGGTAGTGCTTCACTGGCCGATCAGCTCGACTTCAAATTGATCGCCAGTCGCATCAAACGCGATTCGCGAGGCGGACAGCCGGCCATGCTGTTGTTTGATCGGCCTGAAGAAGGCATGCGCATGCTCTACGACATTGCCACGAATGACGACAATCGCACGCGATGGGCGGAACGGGCCGAGGAAAACCAGTTCTTCGCGGCGATCAATGGCGCCTTTAACGACCACCCGCTGCCCCCGTTTGAAGTGATTTCCAAATATCTGGCCCCCGGCGGTGGTTCACTAACCAGTGACGAGAGCGGCTTGCACTATGTCGGCTTTTCGCTGAAGCGACAGTGATTTCCGGTTTTTGTATCATCGAAAGACGGACCTATCCGCACTGAATCGGTGGATTTGTTGCTTGTGTCAGTGTCCATTACAATGGTGGGATGAAAAGTGTCTACCTCGAAACGACCGTCATTGGCAATATTGCGGGGCGGATTCACCCTGACCCGTTGGTTGCCGCCCGACAAACGAAGACTCGGGCGTGGTGGGAATCCGCCGTTAGACGATACGAACTATTCGTGTCTGACCTCGTGATCGAAGAGTGTTCTGCCGGCGACCCCTCGGCAGCACGGGAACGATTGGATGTCGTTGATACGATCCCACTGCTGGAAACGCCGGACGACGAAACCCAAACTTTGGTTGATGCGCTTCTTGACGGCGACGCGGTCCCGAGATCAGAACCGCGTGATGCTACACATATCGCCATCGCCGCGTTGAGCGGCGTAAACTATTTGGCCACATGGAACTTCAAGCATATACTTAACCCGGAGACACAACACCTGATCGATGCGGTGTGTCGCGAATCTGGTTACGAACCCGCAACTATTTGCACCCCCGAACAATTGCTTGAGGCATTTGATGACTCCTGACCCAACTACCGAAATCAAACGCATTCGGCATCAGCTTGGTGCGGAAGATGGATTTGATGTCTCCCGCATATTTGATCGGGTTCGACGCATGCGAGCCGAATCCGATCGAACGTACGTCCGTAGGTCGCCAAGGAAACCAGCGGATCGCGATGCCGTACAGGAGAGACGAAGCCGAACTGGTTGAAGGTGGAGAATTTTTCCTCACCCCCGTCATTCGCCGCGAGAATGCGTCACCTTTTTCGTTGACGCTGGTCCCTTGACCTCGTCGGCTTTTCCTCCAAGGATGGTACGAGGTACGGCCCCCGCACCCAGCATGCTAGCGACTACGGGATCGTCGCTGTCGCTCCCACCCGCCACTCATTTCCCCAAGGTGAAACGGAATGTCCTTGACTGCCTTTGGCTTGAAACGATCGTGCGTAACTCTCGCCGCGTTGGCCGCCATCATAACTTGCTTGATCGTCCAAACCACCACAGCCGCCGATGCGTACGTTGGTCGCCCCTACGGCGTTGCCACGCTCGTCTTGCCGCTCAGTGAGGCGGATGGTCGGATGGCGGCCGCGAAACCGTTTGTGCTCTTCGAAAAGAACGGCAGGGTGCTGTATCCGACCTTTACAACCAGCACGGTCGGCGAAATCACCAGCATGTTTTTGAACATTCCGAGTGGAACGCCGCGCAGCGTCACCGTTCGGTTTCTGTTCAGAGGCGACGAACCGCTCGATCTGACCATCTTCACGCCAACCATGCATCAGATCTACCTCGAACCAAAGTTGCCAGTTCAAGTCGTGGAGCGGCGTGACGAGCGACTGGCGCGACGATTCGAAATCGATAGATCCCGCGCGATGACCTCTTGGTGGCGCGGATACGCCAACGCCGCTGCCGAGCAAATCAAGGTGAGCGACTATCCGCCGTTTGTCGAAACGTACCTCACTGAGGTGCTCGGTCGACGTTTTGGCATGGCTCCCACGCTTGCACTACAAAACCAATTGCAGCAGCAGAATTCGAGCCCCCCGCAACAGTCGCTCGATCTGCTGCTAGGTGCGGACAAATTGCGTATGGCGGTGATGCGAGAAACGCTCGCGGGACGCACGGGCGTCGGCGAACAAACGAATGTTCCATTGCCCCCCGAGATCGAATGGTTGGCGCCTCGGATCCCGCCGGTGCCTGCGGAGGTTGAGATCGAGCCGATTGCGCTTCATGTGCCGAAGGACTGTTTCTACATACGCTTTGGCCGGTTCAACAATTTTCTTTGGTTGAATCACCTGATGAACGACTACGGCGGCGATGTGACACGGATGGCAATGCTACGCGGACACAATTCTGATCCGAATGCCCGCTTGGAAAAACAGATGGTTCTTGAGCAGTCCGCACTTTCCGAACTGATGGGTGAAACGGTGATTCGCGACGTCGCGATGATTGGGCAGGATCTGTTCATGAAGGAAGGCGCGGCATTCGGCATGTTGTTCCACGCTCGCAACAGTACGCTGCTGGCGGCCGATCTCAATGGTCAGCGGCGCGACACACTCGCGGCGGAAAAAGAGAACGGTTGTGAATTGACCACGATCGAATTGGCAGGCGAAAAGGTCTCATTCCTGTCGACGCCGGACAACCGAATCCGTTCATTCTACGTCGTCGATGGCGACTTCCACCTGGTGACTACGTCGCGCGAGGTGGCAAGGTCGTTCATCGAAACGAAAAACGGTCGCACTCCATTGGGGGCAACCGAGCAGTTCCGCTTTGCGCGAACCGAGATGCCGCTTTCGCGTGACGACACCGTCTTTGTCTACATGTCTTCCGAGTTTTTCCAGGGACTCATCAGCCCGCAATACCGTATTGAATTGCGCCGACGACTTCAATCCGTCACGGATATGGAGTTGTTGCAGATTGCAGAACTTGCGGCCGGAGCCGAAGGGCAACCGAACGATACGGTCGACGACCTGATTCGTGGTGGCTTTCTGCCGACTGGGTTCGGGCGACGCCCAGATGGCAGCGGCCCGATTCTGTCGGACGACATTACGCTCGATTCACGTCGCGGCGCGCGGGGCACGTTTTTGCCCATCCCCGATGTCCTGATCGAGGGAATTACGCCGCGTGAAGCTCAAGACTATGCAGAGGTCGTCAATTACCACGCTGCGAACTGGGCCGAGATGGATCCGCTGATGGTTGGCGTGCGGCGATTCGCCCTCGAGGGTGAGCGAATGGAACGCGTTGTCATCGACGCCCGTATGTCGCCGTTTAACACCGATAGCTATGGGAAGATCGCATCGTTACTTGGCCCGCCGATGGAAACCCGGATCAACAAGGCGCCGGGCGACGTCGTTTCCATCGAGGCGATACTCAGCGGCGGGGCGTTCTTCCAAGGCGTCGGCACGCACCATGTTTATGGCGGCCTACAAGACTCGGAACCATACGGCGAGCTTTCCAACGCCAATCTGTTGACGTGGCTGATGATAATCCGCACAGCCCCCTACTATTTCGGGGCCTACCCCAAACCCGGATTGCTTGACCGCCTGCCGGGTTTTCTCGCGCCGCGACCCGACCAGTGGGGCTACGCCCGGCTGATCTTCGGTCTCTGGCGACGTGAGTGGAACGGTTTTTCGACGTTCTCCTTCCACCGATCGTTGCTGGAATGGGTCACGCCACGGTTGGCTGTCGTGCCGGCCGAGGATCCGGCCCAGGTCCGCGTCGAGATCGGCGATCTCTCCAACGCGAAGATAACGGAGTTGTCGCACGTCGTCGCCTTCAACCGCGCGCTGCAAACGTCGCAAGGCAACACGCGGTTCCTGCACATGCTCACGCAACAGCTTCATGTGCAGCCGGAGGAGGCGATGAATACCGCGCAGCGTCTGTTGAATGTCGATCTTACTTGCCCACTAGGCGGCGAGTACAAGACGGTGCAACCGGCCGGCCAATTGACGCAATGGGTGTCGACTGCTTGGGCCGATCGCACGGCCAGTCTCACTGAAATCCCCGAGGGCTATGAGAACCCGCTGCAGTCTTGGTTCCGCGGCGCCAGGGCCGATCTCATCGTCCACGAGGGGCAGCTAGTCGCCCATGCCGAGATCGATATGAAACGCAAGCCACGGGATGCGCCAAAGATCAAGCTGCCAAGTTTCAACCTCTTTGGCGGTGGCGACAAGAAGGAAGATCCGAAGAAAGCGCCGGAAGAAGTGCCCAAGCCGCCCAGCAGCGGTCCTCGGGAGTTCTGACGTGTACCATGCCGAAATGGAACGACTGCACAACTCCAAGGCAAGTCCACTCCGGCACCGGCGGAATGCTATCTCGCTCGTGACGCAGGCGGTGTGATCGACGTCATGCAAACGAGCGAAAGGATCTTGGCCTTCCACGAACCGTCTTCGCGCTGCGTTAACACGTGGGCGGCGATGTCGTCGACGATGCAGAACTCAGGGCTTTCAATCGTGTACGTTTGGCCGTCATTCATCGTCACTTCAATCGGTCCAGAGCGTATGGCCTCCATGAGCGTTTCTCGGTCCACGGGGATCTCCTGGGAATCAGCCAATGGGATGACGTCTATAGTTGTATTCTACTCAGAACTCCCCCATTTGGGTAGCGGCGAGTGCTTGTGTGATCCGTCGTTTTTGGCTGTACACAAATGTCGATCCGCATGCGGCCGAAATCCTCAGGCCTCACATCTCAAGCCTCCAACAACTCCCCCAGTTCAGCAAGTTCGCGCGTAAATCCGCCGGAGAGGATGGGGAAGCGGCACCATGTTTTCGGGTCGAGGTTTTCGTCATCCAAGTGGAAAGAGGGCGCGTAGCGTTCGCGCTTCCACTGGTTGCGACACCAGAGTTTGAAAAACCGTTCGACCCACTTCCCGATTTGCCCGGCCGAGTATTGGGGGAACGCCGGTTGCAGCAACTGATAGCATTCTATCGGAGTGTGCTTGTCGCGAATTGCCGCCCGCTCGATGGCGTCCAGCACGGTATAGGGCATCAAGTCGTCTTCGTCGGTTTGCCCAGCTTCCTGCGGGCGGAGTTCAGCCGTCGGTTGCTGATCGTTGACGGTTTTCAGTGCGGGAATACCGCCGATGCCTGCCGGGCCGGTCGTCTCCAGCCATTTTAGCCAGTGCCGCAGAAACGCTTTGTCGATGCCGGCGATCGGGCACAACCCGCCGCTGGTGTCGCCATCCATGGTGGCGTAGCCGACTGCCGCTTCCGAGCGATTGCTGGTGGACAGCAGCAGGGCCGACTTCAAGTTCGCCAGCAGCCAAACGCTGGGTGCGCGACTACGCGCCTGAATATTCTGTAGCGCGAGGTCGTCGGTATCCCACTGAAGTGGACGGCCAATCCCTTTCGCGACCAATTCAACATAACTCTCGACGATATCGTCGACATCAAATACCAGGAACTCCGCGTCGATGTCGTCTGCCACGGCTTTGGCCGCATCGTGGGTGGTTTGCGAACTGTTTCGCGTCGCTTGATAGACGCATGTCAGCAAGTTCGCTACAACTTGTTTCTCCGATGTAGCGGCCGCCAATCCAGGGATGTGGGATAGCCTCTGAAGAAAATGCGGCATGCCAATATCCGCGACGCCGAATCGAACCATCAGCGCACAGAGTGCCGCCGTCGCCGCTGAGTCGGCTCCGCCGCTGAGCGAGACGACGAATCCGCGCGAATAGCTTTTTCGCAGGTAATCGAACAGACCCAGCGATACGGTTCGGGCGAATTCTTCCTCTTTCGTATGTTTGTGTTCCCAGGGTTCGACCTTGGCTTCAGCAAGTGACGGCGATGCGGTGGGGATTTCGAAGTCGCTGATAACAGCAGCCATTCCCTCGTCGCATGCAATCGGTGAGCTGGTGACGCGCGACCGGGCCATCCGCGTTGCGTCGATGTCGACAACGGCCGACGTAATCTCGAAATCTGCGTATGAGAAACGCCGGCCACGGGCAACCATTTTGCCTGCTGACGCGATCATCCGTCCCCCATCGTAGATGATCCGTCCGGCCTCGTTTCCAAGTAGGTTGGCGTAGACATAGCTCACGTCGAACGCTCGCGAACCTTCGAGCACAAACCGCTCGCGAATCTCCTGTTTGCCGAACGCGAAGTGGCTGGCGCTTGGGTTGAGCAACAGATCGGCCCCCGCCGCCGCCAGTTCCCCTCCCGGTCGATTGGCGACCCAGGCATCTTCACAAATCTCGAATCCGATTCGCACTCCGTCAACGTCAAACAACAGGTCGCCAATCGGCACATCTCGATCGCCCAGCCGCATCTCAGCCCGTTGCCCCTTTGGCCACGGTTTAAACCAGCGCGGTTCATAGTGAACGCCTTCGCCGGTCAGGTTCTGCTTGCCGACGCAACCGATCAACGCGCCGCCGACGGCCAGAGCCACCATGTTGAAAAGCGCCCCGCCATGCGCGATGGGCAGTCCCAGCGAAACGATCAGCCCGCGTGTCTCGGGCAGAATCTCGGCGAGTACGTCCAAGGCAGTTTGTTGGATGCCCGGCGAATGGAACGCATCTTCACATCCGTAGCCGGTGATGCATAGCTCGGGCAGGCAGAGCACGCTCACCTGTCGTGACTTTGCCGCTTGAATCGCGGAGACGATGTTCTGTTTGTTAGATTCCCAGGCGAGCGGCGTTTGATTGACCGCCGCCGACGCCACCTTGATCAACCTCACGTCGATGATCTCCTGAAAGGTTCTTCTCGGCTCGCACTGTCGCGATTGTATCGCGAGCCCGCTTGTGTCGACACCCGGTCACTTGAGCGGGCGAAGGCCGGCATCTGCCCGGGCATCGTTCAACTGTGCAAGGGCCCGAGGCTCGAGTTTGAGGAACTTCGCCAATTGCGAAGCGCTACAACCAAGCCGGTCTGCCGTCCTTTGGATATCCCAATCGATGGCGGCGAGACGATCGAGGACTTCGGCAAGTACCGCAGGAAAATCTTCATGCTTCTCGCTTGCCGCAACACGTCCGCCGCGGCAGCGGGACCGCCACAGATCGCTCGGCCACGAACTCGTTTCGACCGAACAGCGGATATTCACCGCCAGTTCGACACGCAACCGATGAATCGCGTTGGTTCGGTTTCGCTGCTGGCTGCGCCGCTCGGTTGCCTCGGCTCGGCATCCCGTCGGCTTGTGCGTTATCACAATCCCCGTTTCGACTTTGTTGCGATGCTGCCCGCCGGGACCGGAACGACGCTGGCGGCGGATCTCGCATTCGTCAAGCAGCGTCTCGATCGGCCAACTCGCCGGATGCCCAGTTTTGGATTGCCGCGATGCCACAAACATCACCCCGCCGGAACCGTGAGCGATTGACCGTTGTCACGCGCACCTAGTCCCAACAGGTACGGTACGGCGTTGCGTGCCCAACGCGATGGATCTGAATAGGCCGATGCGTCGCCGCCGAAGCAACTGCGGAGCATGTCGGTGTCGATCACACCGGGATTCAAGGCGACCGCCGCCATGCTGCTGGGCAGTTCCTCGGCCATTGCCTTGGTCAGGCCCTCGATTGCCCACTTCGTGGCGCAGTAGGGCGCCACATCGGCCGACACACTGCGCCCCCAAGCTGAACTGAAATTGACAATCACGCCTGCGCGTTGTTCGACCATTGCCGGCACGAACGCCCGAATCACATGATGAACGCCTTTGATATTGATGTCGACGAGCTGCGAGAACTCGTCGGTAGGCACGTTCCAGAGCGAGGCGTTGCGGTTGATCAGTGCCGCGTTGTTGACGATCAGATCGGGCGGACCGTCGCGGAGTACCTCGGCTGCCCAGTTCTCAACCGCTGCTGCATCTGCCACGTCAACCACCTGAAAACTATGAGGAGCACCATGCGCTTTATTCAATTCGTCGACCGCGACTGCGGATCGCGCACAGCCTACGACCGTATGGCCCTGGGCTATGAATCCTTCGGTCATCGCACGACCGAGCCCCTTGCTAACACCGGTAATCAAAATTCGACGTGTCAAGACGATCACCCTTGTCCGGTTTTCAAAGACACTCTTGCCCTTTTTGCAATCAGCAAGTGTAATGGGGGTGTTGCCACCTGCCCACCCGCCATAACATCAGCCGTCCGTACCCCTCACTATTTGTTCATGTCGACTGATTCCACTGACTCCGCGACTGTCGCTCCACCTCGCTTACTGCCCGCGGTCAGCTTGCCGCCGTACGCGTTCGTTTCGGGTAAGTTCCCGCATCCACTGCGTGATGATGACGGGCATGGCGAACCGGACCTAAACCAATCGGTGCGGTGGGGTGGACCGGCGAAATGGCAAGACTGTACGCTGTTCCTGCGCGGCATCGATCTCTTCAACCACGGCTATTACTGGGAAGCTCACGAGACCTGGGAACTGCTGTGGACCGCGGCGGGACGCGAGGACTGCCATGCCGATTTCTTCAAGGTGCTGATCAAGCTGGCGATATCCGCGCTGAAGGCTCGCGAGAATCGCCCCAACGGTGTTCGGCGACAGGCCACCGCTGCACGCGATTTGCTCGACGACATTCGACCGATACTTGTGGGCAGTGGTGACGTCTATATGGGGACTTCGCTGACGGAATTGCGGCGGCACGCCGATTGGCTCGCCCAACACTGCGACGACATTTCACAAAACTGCAACTCTCGCGTTCGCATCGTTGTGCCGTTTGTGTTAGCCACGATCGTCCAGTGATTGCGTCAGGATATCGGTCAGAGTATTTTCCGCAAGCTCAACCGGATTGTACTTCATACTGCTTGACTTCTTCGCCAGGGCCACGATTTCCGCCAGACGATCTTCGCCGACCCCGAAGTGCCGCAAACCGGGCAGCTTGAACGAGTTGACCAACTGCTCGATCCGCGCAATACCGCGCTCAATTGCGACG
>Ga0180435_10002003_pt1 | contig 20908 bp, 19 predicted proteins | sample SS_ome_3_FD_132467 | JGI IMG/M metagenome (GOLD analysis project Ga0180435, IMG submission 132467) | Hypersaline lake sediment archaeal communities from the Salton Sea, California, USA - SS_3_S_1 metaG | ecosystem: Environmental > Aquatic > Non-marine Saline and Alkaline > Hypersaline >...
AACATCGCCCTTGACGTTATTGTATATGGGACCGGGTTTGACGCGATGACCGGGGCGCTGACAAAAGCAAACATCACCGGTAGAGACGGATTGCAGCTCACCGAAAAATGGCAATACGGTCCGCAGGCGTTCCTTGGTCTGCAGATCGCCGGCTTTCCAAATCTGTTTACCGTCACCGGACCTGGCAGCCCTTCGGTGTTATGCAATATGCTGATTGCCATAGAACAGCATATCGACTGGATCGGTGACTGTATGATTCATCTTCGCAGCAACAACATCGCAGGCATAGAAGCCAGGGAAGAAGCGGAGCTCGAATGGATTGAACACGTCAATGAAGTAGCACAGGGCACCATGTACACAACGCCAAGCTGCAACTCCTGGTATCTGGGCGCCAACATACCTGGTAAGCCGCGCATCTTCATGCCTTACGTCGGCGGTTATCCGCGCTACAAACAACGTTGTGACGATGCTGCGGCAAGCGGTTACAGCGAATTTACGCTTTTCTAAACCCTCTCAGAACCCTCGAGCAACAAGATGACTTTGACACGACAAGAAGCCCTGGCCCAACTGACAGCACCCGGCCAGCCTTACGAAATTCAGCCACTCACCATTAACCATGTACCTTGCCGGGTGTTTGCCAACGCCCCCCAATCTCTGCGGGAGCTTTATGCTGACAACGTCAGCGATGCAACATTCATGGTGTACGAAGACGAGCGCTATAGCTTTGCGCAGATGTACACAAAGGCGTGCCAGTTGGCGACCGCCCTGGTCTATCAATATGGTGTGAGCAAAGGTGATCGTGTGGCGATCTCCATGCGCAACTATCCTGAGTGGGTGGTTGGTTTTACCGCAGCAACTTCCATCGGGGCGATCGCCGTGGCTATGAATGCCTGGTGGGAAAGTGAAGAAATTGCGGAAGGGCTGCAAGACTGCGGGGCCAAGGTCATCCTGGCTGATCGCGAACGCCTGGAACGCCTCAGCAATGTTATGGATCAGGTTGATGTTCAGGTTATTGCGGTCCGTCCAGGTGACAATGACCATCCGGGTACAGATATCGAAGAGCTGCTTGCGCAACAACCCGCAGATTGTCCAATGCCTGAGGTAGACGTGCTGCCTGAAGATCCGGCGACAATTTTCTACACCTCCGGTTCCACCGGTTTTCCAAAAGGCGCCGTATCCACCCATCGCAATGTGCTCAGCGCATTGTTGTCCTGGGAACTTGATCAGGCGAGCAGCATGATGATAGCTGGCATCGAACCAACAGAGCCTGACAATCAGCCAGCTACCCTGCTGGCAGTACCACTGTTTCACGCAACCGGATCCCACGCCGTTTTCCTGTCCTGTTATCGCAGTCAGCGCAAGCTGGTGTCCATGTATAAATGGGACGCAGACGCAGCCGCTGCGCTGATAGAAAAAGAAAAGATATCTTCTTTTGTTGCGCCGGCAGCCATGACTGGCGACCTCGTACTGGCCGCCAAGGTATCCCGTTATGATCTCGGGTCATTGCTCACTGTTGGTGGAGGCGGCGCACCGCGCGCACCCGAGCAGGTTAAAGACATCAAAGCCTCCATCACCACCGCCATGCCCAATACCGGCTGGGGTATGACTGAAACCAACGCCATAGGCACCGGTATAGGAGGTGAAGACTATCTGAACAGACCTGCCAGCTCCGGTCGTGCATCTGCGGTTGTCGATTTGAAAATCATCGACGAGGGTGGTCACGAACTCCCTGCAGGGCAACGCGGCGAACTGCTGGTCCGCGGCGTTTCCGTCATACAAGGGTACTGGCGCAGACCTGAAGCCAACGCGGAAACCTTTGTTGACGGCTGGCTGCGCACTGGCGATGTGGCCTATCTTGACGATGAAGGCTACCTGTTCATTGTTGACCGAATCAAAGATCTGATCATCCGAGGGGGTGAGAACATTGGCTGCGGCGAGGTCGAGGCGGCTCTGGTTGAGCACCCGCTGGTCATCGAAGCCAGCGTGTATGCAATTCCCGATGAACGCCTGGGTGAAGAAGTTGGCGCCACGGTTTATGCGCAGCAGGGTTTGCTGGAGAATGATCTGCGCCTGTTTTTGAATGCCCATCTGGCAAAATTCAAGATCCCGGCAGTGATCCAGATTTTACATGAACCTTTACCACGTATTGCTTCAGGTAAAATCTTCAAACGCCAGCTGCGGGATCAGACCATTGCTGCACTGTCCGAACAGTAGCCGCACAGAGCGCATCACCGCGATAGATCTAAGTCGGTGCGGGTGCGCTTTCGCGCTTCCGGTCAGTGGTTCGCACCGACGGAATAAACAGGACAGCAAGCAGGGTCAACACGACAAAAGCGGCGCCGCTGGACATCAGCGCCGCCCCGACACCGTAATGCTCAGCAATCCAACTCACTGGAAACACGCCTAACGGCATCAACCCATGTGACATCATGTCGATACTCATGATGCGTCCACGCATGTGGTTATCTACCTGCATCTGCAACATGCCGCGATTCAGAGACATGTTCCAACTGCTGATCCAGCCAACGGCTGCAATCAGCACAAAGACAAGCCAGTGTGCTTCGGACCAGCCGAAAAAGGCAGTCAGACCACCCCAGCCGATACAGGTCAAAATCAACCAGAGCGCTTTATTCCGCAGATCGCCCATGGAAGCCATCATCAGCGAGCCCACGATAGCGCCCAGGCCCATGGCTGATACCAGAAAACCAAGATCATCAGGTCCGCCCCCCATGACCTGCTCATTGAAAGCGGGTAACAGGGTGTTTAACGGCATGCCGAACAGGAAAGGCACAATCGACAGAATGATGAGCCCAAAAATTGGTGGATGTTGCACAACGTAAGCCAGCCCTTCGCGCACATCTGTCCAGGCATTAGCCTTTGAAACCTGTTTGGCTCTGCCACCTTTGGTGATCAGCAACATAGTTAACGCAGAGATGCCGTAGAGGCTGGCAATCACGATATAGACCACACCCACGCCAAAAGCAGATGTTTTATCGCCACCCGCGATCATGGCTATCAGCAATCCGGCCAACGCGGGCCCAACAATACGTGCAAGATTCCAGCCGGTTGTATTAAGACCCATAGCGGCAAACAACAGATGGTCAGGAATCAGTTCGGGTACAAATGCCTGTCGTGCCGGCATGGACAGGGCCAGAATGGTGCCGTTGAAAAAACCAAACCAGATAAAATCCCAGAAGGTTACCGAGTCGGAAAAGATGATCACAGCCATGAAAATGGTTGCTGCACAATTCAGCGCCTGCGCCCAGATAATAACTTTTTTCTTCTGCATCCGGTCGGCAAGCACACCACCGTACAGAGAAAACAGCACCGTCGGCAACATAAAAGACATGGTGACCCAGGCCAGATCCAACGGCGATTCTGTCAACTCATAAACCAGCCAGCCGCGGGCTATGATCTGCATATTCATCGCGAAAGACGATCCCAGACTCCCTATCCAGAGCCAGAGAAAGTTTCTGTGCGACAGCACATGACGAATATCGCGGGTAGCCAAAAATAGATCCGTTCAAAAGCGAGCCGATTATCTTAACACACTCCTGAACTTGCTCTTGAGATGACGGCACTTTCACTCAATCTGGCGAGAGCAGAAGAATTGCTGCACTATGCGTTAAATGCTTTTTTCAACCTGGGGAGAACGCAATGCGATTAGGTGCGGTGCTGTACGATGATTTTGAACTATTGGACGCTTATGGACCGTTGGAAATGTTCGGTTGTTTAACTGAAGAAATCGAAACGGTAGTGATCGCAGAGAACAAAGGTCCGGTGAAATCTACCCCTGGTCCAAAAACCCTGGCTGAATACGATTTCACTGATGCGCCAGAGCTCGACCTGCTTCTGCTGCCCGGTGGTATCGGTACCCTGCCGGCACTGGAAAATCAGAATCTCCTGACATTCCTGAAAACACGCTGCCCACAGATTCCCATCAACATGAGCGTCTGTACAGGTTCCGCATTATTTGCCAAAGCAGGCCTGCTTGACGGTTTGCGCGCGACGTCCAACAAAATGTTTTTCAGCCTGGCCAGCAGCCAGAGCGACAAAGTCGACTGGGTTGAAAATGCACGCTGGGTGGATGCCGGGCAGTATGTGACCTCCTCTGGCGTCTCAGCAGGTACAGACATGTCCCTCGCCGTTATCAAACGTCTGTTTGGTGCAGAGCGAGCACAGCAGGTTGCCGCGTATACCGAATACCAGTGGCATACTGATGCTGACGCCGACCCGTTTGTTAAATATCTTAATCAGGCAAACACGAGCGCGGGCTAATACGCTAACCGGTAGCTGTCACCGTCGCGCACAATATGACCGGCAGTGGGCCCCGCAAAGTGTGTTCCAATGATCAACACTGGCCGGTCTGCATAGCGTTGCACAAAATTTTCCCGGGTTTGCTGGGCAAGCTGTCCGTCATGATCAGCGCTACACGTCCAATGACAGTGCGGAATCTGACTCGGGTGATGCATCATATCGCCGGTTATCACCGCTTCTTCTCCGTTTGATGCAATACGCACACTGACATGACCTGGGGTATGCCCTGGCGTGGGCTCCAGCCAGACTTCGTCAGTGACGCGATGCTCGTTCTGCACCAGCACAGCTTTACCCGCATCAAAAATGGGTTGCACAGAATCTTCGAATACCGGGCCGTATTCCTGAGGTTCACTGCGCCAGTGCTGCCATTCGGCTTCGTTGAACAGGTACTGCGCAGCGGCAAAGGTCGGTTGCCAGTGCCCGTCAACCAGCTGAGTATTCCACCCCACGTGATCGACATGCATGTGCGTGCACAGAACAGTATCAATCTGATCAGTGCGGAAACCTGAAGTCGCCAGCCGCGATAAAAAATCACCCTGCATCATATGCCAGCGCGGATAGCTGCGGACTTTGTCGTTACCAATACAGGTATCCACCATGATGGTCTGTCCCTGGGATTCAACAATCAGCGTATGGATGCTCAACACCATACGATGCTGCTCATCGACAAACGGCGTTATCCAGGGAATTTCAAGCAGGGCTTCCGGCGTTGCCTGGGGTAGAAGATGTGGTCCGAGGGAGGCAGTGGTCAGCTCCACAACCTGAGTGATCCGCACGTCGCCAATCTGCCATCTGTTCATTGTTAAACCTCTTTTGTTAACAACGGGTGAGGAGATCAGCGTTGCAAATAGTGGCGCTTTGGTCAAACATCGTTAAAACACTGGGGAGGATAATTATGCAATACGATGACTTGGGTATCACAATCGACAACAACAAAGTAGCCGTTGTCGAGATTCAGCGACCACCGAACAATTTTTTCGACACCGCGCTGATCAACAATCTTGCGGATGCGTTCACTGAAATGGACCAGGGTGACGATGTACGCGCCATTGTCCTGTGTGCGCAGGGTAAACATTTCTGCGCGGGTAACGATTTCTCTTCGTCGTCTCGCAATGAAGAACGTGCAGACCGCAAGCCCGGCCAGGGCAACCCGCTTTATGCCGCCGCGACGCGACTGTTCGCAGCAAAAACACCGGTTATTGGCGCCATCCAGGGTGCTGCTGTCGGCGGTGGCTTCGGCCTTGCCGTGATGCCGGATTTTCGTGTGGTCTGTCCGGAAGCAAGGTTCACGGCTAATTTTGTCAAACTGGGGTTTCACCCGGGATTTGCTCTGACGCATACTCTACCGCGCCTGATTGGACAACAACAGGCGAGCATGCTGTTTCTGACAGGACGCCGTATCGGCGGTGAAGAGGCCTACAAGATAGGCCTTGCCGATGTGCTGACCGACAAAGACAGCCTGCGTGACGAGGCTGTTAAGCTTGCTCGGGAAATTGCAGAAAACGCGCCCCTGGCAGTGCAGTCTGTGCGGGCAACCATGCGCGCCGGTCTTGCCGACGCTGTCAAAGCACAGACCGACCATGAGAATGCTGAGCAATTCCGGTTACAGCAGACCGAAGACCACAAAGAGGGTGTGCGTGCTGTGGCTGAACGGCGCCCAGGAAATTTCCAGGGGCGCTAGCGCGGCGTTTAAGCTGAAGCTTGCGCGGCAGCCGATGCTGCGCGGGCGTCCAGGTCAGCGCGAATCTTGCCGTGGGCTTTTTCGTCGAGCTTGAAGCGGGTGAACATTGCCGCACCAATAGCGTAACAGATCAGCGGAAACAGGCCATAGAGCGTCACCATCGACATTTTCACGGTCATGGATTGCTCAACATTAGGCACAAAGCCGGAGAAATCCAGTACAAAACCTGTGAGCAGCAACATGACACCTAAAGCACTTTTCTGCACAAAGTTCCAGGCTGCAAAGTAAGCACCCTCTTTGCGTTCCCCGGTGAGGTGTTCATCATAATCGATGACATCCCCCTGCACTGACGGTCCTATTGTGCCGCCACAACCATTCGCCAGCCCGGCAAAGACAGCCATCGATATGATCCAGGCCAGACGCGTATTCACTTCATCAAAAAACGGCAGCAGGAACATTGCACCAAAGGACACACCCGTCAGAATCATGCCGAATATCCATACGCGGATTTTGCCAAAACGTCGGGATAAGGGAATCCAGAGTGGCACCGAAGCAAACGAAGGCAGCATATACGCAAAAATAATAATCGGGGCCCAGGTGGGCGCGCCAACAACATAGTGCGTCACGTACAGCGTCAGTGCCGCAATCGCAGACGACCCCACATGCTCGATAAAGGTAACAATCAGCAGCAGCCGCGCGTGCGGGTTCTGCCAGACATCTTTGAACGCCTTTACCGGACTCGATTTTACCCGACCCTGAAACTCAGGTCGCTCGCGCAGCCGCGCCACAGCAAAGATCACCAGACCAAACATGATCACAACAGCCAGCAGACCCAGGTCTGCAGCCAGGGCACGCACATCGCCGTTGGGATCAAACTCTTCGTTGATTAAAAAGTACAGGCTGATCAGCGACAGGATTGATCCAATGATATAGGCGGCGTGACGCGTACCAAACATCCGACTGCGCTCGTGATAGTCATCAGACAACTCTGCACCTAAAGACAGGTGTGGCACAAAAAACAGCGTCATAGCGGAATAGAAACCGATCACCGCAATGGCCGTCCAGACAATCAGACCGCTTTCATCAAGACTCACCGGCGGTGCAAACACCATATAAAAGCCAGCGGAAATCGGCAGACAACTGGCCAGAATCCAGGTTCTTCTGCGCCCCAGACGCGTTGTGGTACGGTCACTTAGATAGCCAACCAGCGGGTCCGATACCGCATCCCAGATGCGCGACGCACTATAGATAATGCCCATCACAGCAGGTGCAATCAGCAGTATGTCCGTGGCGAATTTCATCATGTACAGGCTGAGCAGCAGATACATGTAACCCGCACCCAGCGCGGGTGCGCCGTATGCAAATATTGTGCGCCAGGAGACGCGCTGTGATGCCCTCGCCATATTCAGGCGTTCTTGATGGTCAGACCACCATCCACTGGCAGCACCGCACCGGTCATAAATCCGGAAGCCGGCAGGCAGAAATTCAGCGTGCCATGCGCAACTTCCTCAGGCTCAGCATAACGTTTCAGGGCAACGCGGCGGCGTGCGTAGGTTTGTTTCTGCTCTTCTGGAATGGCGTCTGTCATACCCGTGCGGATAGGACCGGGACAGATGCAGTTCACCGTGATGCCTTCCGCGCCTAATTCCACCGCCAGCGAACGGGTGAGGCCGATTACCCCATGTTTAGCTGCTGTGTAGGGACTGCCAAACTTGGTAGCGCCCAGGCCTTCTGTCGAGGCGATGTTGACGATGCGCGGATTGTTTGATGCGCGCAGGTGGGGTAACGCGGCACGAATTGTGCGGGTATGCGCCGTGAGCAGCACATCCAGAGTTTTCGACCAGGCGGCTTCATATTCGTCACCATCTATGGGTGTGAAAATTGAGATACCCGCGTTGTTGATGAGGATATCCAGACCGCCAAAATGATCAGCCACCTCCGCGACTACCCGATTGACCGCAGCGCCGTCACTTAAATCCAGCGTCCAACCTCGCACTGGACAGCCCGCTGCTTCAATCTCCGCAACCACCCGCTGCAGAGATTCACTGTTAAGGTCTACCGCAGCCACCTTTGCACCCTCATCGGCGAACAGCTTTGCGGTCGCTTCACCCATGCCGCTGGCAGCGCCGGTAACCAGCACAACACACCCCTCCACCGACCGGCTAAATTGACTCAACGGCATGAAGTCCTCTCCTTTTTTTAACGTAACAACAGATCCCCCGACCCGCTCCAATTTAGGGGCAGCGGAAGACTATTGCAAACCCTGTCGGACAGCAGTTAACGTCTATAACCGCATACCTGGGGAGCGCCTGTGGAGACCACTGTTGAACAGACCGGCCAACTGATTGCCGCCTATTTAGGTAAACACTGGCAGACGCCGTGTCATCTGCAGGGCATCACGCAGATTCCCGGCGGTGCATCGCGGCAAACCTATCTCGTACATCTGTTGCGCAACGGGCAAGCGATCAGCGTCGTGGTGCGAAGGGACCCGCCCAGTTCACTTATTGATACCGAACGCGCTCACGAGTACAAAACCTATGCTGCCGTTTTCAACAGCGGCGTTATGCCGGTGCCAGAGCCGATTGTGCTGGAAGAGGCGCCTGGCGACCTCGCGCACCCTTTTTCAATTTCCGCCTTTATTGCCGCAGGCAAAGCCTCCCCTGCCGGGTTGGATGAGGCGGCAATGGAACCAGTTAAAGCCGCGCTGGCACAACGCAAATGGTCACTGCTGGGTGATCTGGCAAAACTGCCCCCGGATCAGCTCGGCGTGAATAGTTTCATGTCAACACCAGCGCATCCGGCAGCACACGAACTCAACTACTGGCGCGGGGTAATCGAAGCTGACGCCCTGCACCCGCAACCAATTGCCGCAGCCGCGCTACGCTGGCTGGAGAAACATCTTCCAGCACCGAGCGGACAACTCGCTCTGGTACATGGTGATTTCCGCACCGGAAACTATCTGTACACCGACAGCGGAGAAATCACCGCAGTGCTGGACTGGGAAATGGCGCATATCGGTGACCCTTTGGAAGATCTGGCCTGGTCTTTAGATCCGCTGTGGTCTCCGGACCTGCACCTGGCCGGACGTTTAGTACCACGTGCTGCTGCCATCAGTATCTGGGAGCAAGCCAGCGGTATTACCGTTGATCCTGAAACGTTTCGCTGGTGGCAGATTTTTGCGTCGGTGAAAGCGCTGGCAATCTGGCTCTCATCCGCCCACGACTACACAACCGGCACTACCAAAGAACCCATTCTTGCATTTGCCGGCTGGCCGATGATCGACCGGCAGAACAGGATATTACTCGACCGCCTGTCGCCAGATTCCCAACACCAGTACGCCGAGGCACTGGCATGATCAACCAACCCGGCGCACAACTGCGCGATCTTGCTGTTCGCATCGCAACCCACGTTTTACCAGACATGACCACGGCTTACGGTCAGGCAGATGCAGGCTTGATCAGCGGTCTGTTGATGGCACTCGCCCAGGACTTCGAGCGGGCCGCTTTCAATCGCATGGCCGACATTGAAGAGATCCAACAGCTGTTTAAAGTGGCAACTGCTAACAGTTCATATCTGCAGAACACTCAGGCATTGCAGGCATTCACTGCAGACACACCTGCCTCGCTGCACCTGCAGGACCTTGATCAGCTGCATGCCCGTGGTTTTGAAATGCTCATTGATTTGCACGCATGGGCTGAAAATAACAACCCTGAACTTAACCAGGCCATCTGGTCATTGTTGCGCCGCCATAGCGAGCGCAACAAGTTTGAGGTGGCCGGCCCTTAGACTTCCGCTGCACGTGCATAGAGATAGGCCGGCAGCGCACAGGACAATCCGATACACAGATTCAGCGCCACAAACAGCCAGGGCTTTGGCCCCGCCTTGGCGGTGAACATGTAGAGCCAGAACACAACCGAAGTGATCAGCAGATCCGCGGTGAACCCAGCCGCTGCTGAATTTGCAAACAGAGCCGGCACAAATCCTGTGGGCCCTGTCAGTTCGGCATGAAAAAAGCCCAGAAAAAACATGATCGGTACCACCGCGCCAAGAATCGCCAGCACAAGATAGGCTTGTTTCACAGGTCTCTCTCCTTCAGATAAACAGGTGTTCTAAGTTAGTCTCATGAGGTTATACCGGCAATTACCTGCCAGGTAATGGTCGCGCCTGAATTCAAGCGTAAACTACACACGCTGCAACGGAGAAAGTCTATGGCTGAACCACTACCGATGTTTGCTTCACTCCTGAAACAGTGGCGTCAGCACAGGCACATCAGCCAGTTGGATCTGGCGCTGCAGGCAGGGGTTTCCCAGCGACATGTGAGCTTTCTGGAAACCGGGCGCGCCAATCCCAGTCGTCCAATGGTACTGGCGTTGGCTAGTTCCCTGGATATTCCGTTACGCGAACAAAACAGTCTGCTACAAAGCGCTGGCTTCAGCCCCTCTTTTGCCAGCGGCAACCTGGACGAAGCATCACACAGCCTGTTCAGGCATGCCTTACAACAGACCCTGGATCATGCTGAGCCTTACCCTGCTATTGTCCTGGATGGCAATTGGAATATGGCCATGGCGAACCAGGCGGCGCTGCGATTCTTTTCGATATTTATTGATCCAGTGCAGGCTTTGCAGGACATGGGCAACCCTTCACATTTCCAGATTGTGCGTTTATGTATGCACGAGGCCGGCCTGCAACCCTATATCGACAACTGGGAAACGCTGATCGCCTCTTTCCTCGCCCGCGCCAGACGCGCGCTGCTGACAAACCCCAACGATAGACACCTTCCGGTTCTGATTGACGAAATTCTCAACCATCCAAAAGCACCAGACAACTGGCATCAGGTCTGGAGTGCACAACCTGCACCGGCGATGGAAATGATCATGCATAAAGGCACGCAGCAGTATCGACTGTTCACCATGCTGGCACATTTTGGCGCTCCCGCAGATATCACCCTGGAAGAACTGTCTGTAGAGTTGTTTTATCCCGCTGATGAAGCCACCCGGGTCGCGCTCGAGAAACTCGCTGAGGTTTGATCTTTCGGTGTACCATTCACGCGTACACCCCTTACGCATACGATAAAGAGAGCTTAAACATGATCAAACTTGATCGCGCAGATGATGTTTTCATCCTGACAATGGATGCCGGCGAAAATCGCTGGAATACCACCTTTGTCCGTCACCTGGCAAACGCCCTTGATGAAGTTGAAGCCTCTACCGGACCTGCTGCCCTGGTGACTGTGTCTGCCAACGAAAAATTCTTCTCTAACGGCCTGGATCTGGCTTGGGTTGCAGACCCCGATGCTTATCCGGAGGCAGGCGACCGCGTCGCTTTCGGCGATGAATTCATGGCATTGATGGGTCGTATCATTACTTTTCCGATGCCAACGGTAGCCGCGATCAATGGACATGCTTTTGGCGCCGGGTTCATGAGCGCCTTGTGTCACGACGTGCGCCTCATGCGCGCAGACAGAGGCTTTGTGTGTGCTAATGAAATGCAGCTGGGCATGCGTATTCCGAACCCGGAACTGGCGCTTTTTCGACATAAGTTGCCCATGAACGTTTACTTCGAAACAGTTCAGCTGGCGCGCCGTTGGGCGGGTCCGGATGCCCTCCAGGCGGGCATTGTACAGGCCATAACACCGCTGGAAGAGCTGCGCGACGCCGCTGTTGCGCGAGCGATGGAGCTTGCGCCGCTCGCAGCAAATCGAGACAACTACGGCGGTCAGAAAGAGGCGTTGTTTGGTGAGAACGCGGTGCTAAATGGTCCGCATGGTCCAGCACACATGTTGAAGCATGCCGCCGACTTCCATTAGCGGCATACTTCGGAGTATGTGGCTGAATGCTGCCTGATCAGAGGGGGTGCACCCTCACAGGCATGCTTGCGTAACCTCGTACAAAGCTGGACTGCACCCGCTCAACCTCACCGACAACTTCAATCATGCGGAAGCGCTGCATGATTTCTTCCCACAGCACTCGAAGCTGCATTTCTGCCAGGCGGTTACCCATGCAGCGATGTACACCAAAGCCGAAAGACAAATGGTGACGAGGTGTTTTACGATCAATGATGAAACTATCCGGATTCTCTATCGCATCCGCATCGCGGTTGCCTGAGACGTACCACATGGCCAGCTTGTCACCTTTTTTGATCTGCTTACCGCGGAACTCAACATCTTTTGTGGCTGTCCGACGCATGTAGGCCAGCGGCGTCTGGTAGCGAATGATTTCAGAAACCATGCTTGGGATCAGACCCGGATTATTGCGCAGCTTGTCATATTCAGCGGGATTCTGATTCAGCGCCAGCACACCGCCGGAAATCGAATTTCGGGTGGTGTCATTACCGCCCACAATCAGCAGGATCAGATTGCCCAGAAACTCCATCGGTGGAATATTCTGGGTGTCTTTGCCATGTGCCAACATCGATAACAGATCAGGCTTGGGTTCCTGCTGTAACCGCTCCTGCTTGAGACGGGTGAAGTAATCCAGACATTCCAGCAATGCAGCACGACGGACTGGCTCTGGCGTTGGTCCGCCAGCCAGTTCTCCAGAGGTTGCCATATCGGACCAATAAGTGAGCTTGCGCCGGTCTTCGAACGGAAAATCAAAAATCGTTGCCAGCATCTGCGTCGTCAGCTCAATGGACACGTGATCAACCCAGTCAAAGGTTTCACCAACCGGCACAGAGTCCAGAATTTTCTGTGCGCGCTCACGGATGGTGCCTTCGAGTTTTGCCAGATTCATTGGCGCCACCACACCCTGCACCGTTTTCCGTTGCACATCGTGTTTCGGTGGATCCATGGCAATAAAATTTGTCGTTTCGAAATCCGCAGGACGCTCGGCCAGCGTAATGCTCTCATTTGATGAGAAGGTTTGGTGGTCTTTCTCAATGTCCATGATGTCGTTGAACTTTGTGATCGACCAATAAGGGCCAAAAAAGCTGTCAGCGCAATAATGCACCGGATCTTCAGCTCGCAGGCGCGCAAAGTAACCCCAATGAGTATCGCTCTGCATGAGTTCAGGACGACTGACGTCAATCTGATCCAGCGCAACAGCGCTGGGGTCCGTGTGTTCAAGCTGGATGGCTTCGGCCATGAAAAAATCCTCTCCCAATAGATACTTGTGAGTCTACTGGAATTATTCTCACCATTCATCCAGGCTTCACGACCTTTAAAGCACCCTTGTTAGAACATTTCGGAGTAAAAAAATGAACACCAATAGACAATGGCTGTTAGCAAAGCGACCCCATGGCCTGGTCGGAGAAGACAACTTCACCTATGAAGAAAATCCCATCCCCGAGCCGGGTGACGGTGAAGTGCTGGTGCGCAATCTATATCTGTCCTTTGACCCTACACAGCGTGGCTGGATGGAAGACCGGGAAAGCTATCTTCCACCTGTTGCTCTGGGTGAGCCTATGCGCGCCGGGTCGGTTGGCCAGGTTGTGACATCGAATCATGCAGATTTCGAAGCGGGCGATCTCGTGCAGACTACCGGTGGCTGGCAGGATTTTGTGGTCGTCAGCCCCGCAACTTCAGTTATGGGTTTAACAAAAATCCCAGCGGGTATCACCCCTGAAATGATGATGTCGGTACTGGGTGTTACGGGTCTTACCGCCTATTGGGGACTGCTCGATCTGGGCAAACCTGAAGCTGGCGAAACTGTGCTCGTATCCGGCGCTGCAGGGGCTACCGGCTCAATTGCCGGTCAGATTGCAAAGATCAAAGGCGCCCGGGTAGTAGGTATTGCCGGTGGCGCACAGAAGTGCGGCTGGCTGAAAGAGGAACTCGGTTTTGACGATGTCATTGACTACAAAAACGAGAACGTTGCAGAACGCATCGCAGCAACCTGCCCGAACAAGGTGGATGTATTTTTTGACAATGTCGGCGGCGACATCCTGCAGGCGGCACTGGACAACATCAACATGCACGCGCGGGTTGTTTTGTGTGGTGGCATTTCCGGCTACAACGCAACCGAACCTGTGCCTGGTCCAAATAATCTGATGAACCTCGTCATCATGCGTGCACGCATGGAAGGATTCATTGTCATCGACTACATGAACCGTAGCGGCGAAGCGATAGCCGATCTGCTGAAATGGATTGAGGCCGGGGATCTGAAATTTCAGGTCGACGTACAGGAAGGCTTCGAGAATATTCCCACCACTCTGCAACGCCTGTTCACCGGCCAGAACCTGGGTAAACAACTGCTCAAGATTGCTGACCCCAGCTAGCGAGCGATTGGCATGACCGTCTGCAGAACCGTGTACGATGGTTCTGCAGACATGGTAAGTTAGTAGACGTTTAAATTCTGGACATGCCGGGTGTCTATACTCGAGTTAACAGGCTTTGGGCTGATTCTACTGGCGCCCCTCTGCATTGTGATATTGACACCCCTGTTATCCACTGGCTTGCGTTTCTGGCTGTGGGGTTGGGCGGTAACGTTGATCACCGGACCACTGCAGGTTGTGGTTCTGGACTACCCGGAATTCATGTTTCTCGGTCAGGCGGTAGGGGTTGTGTTCCCCATGTGTATGCTGGCGGGTACCTACGGATTTCTTAACCGCCCGGTGCCCACCTGGGTCTTGTGGCTTGGCCTCATTGCGTTTCTGTTCAGGGGCGGTATTGCTGCTGTTGACCAGGTGATGCTGGCACGAGTGATGGTACTGCCTCTGGAGGTATCAGCGCTGCTGGTAGCGGCCTGGCAACTGCTGAAAACCCCTGAGCAGATCAAACCGGTCAACATCGCTTTGAGTGCGGTAATGGCTGGCGTGGCTGCCATGGAGGTCTTGGACACAACCATCAACGACCAGACGCGGCAGACTATCGTGTCGGGCATACCCTGGGCGATTGTCTATGCCGGTACCGGCGCCGTTCAACTCTGGGCGTGGCTGGACAAATCCCGTCGTGAACGCAGCGCCACGTTACGCTCGGCTCAAGAGCGATTTGATGCGCTGGTAAATCATGCGGAAGATATCATTGTCGAAGTAAACAGCCGCGCGGAATTCGTTTATGTCAGCCCGAACTGTCTTAAAGTCCTGGGTGTCTCCACACAGGAGATGATCGGCAAACGAATAGACGAATTCATGGAACGGCTATCCGCGGAACACCAGGGAGAACAGTTCGAATTTGAACAGCCCGGATCACTGAATAAAATTGTTGAAGCTGGGCCCTATGGCAGGTTGTACAAAGTGCGTCATGCAGATGGTTCGCCCAGATTCCTTGAAATCACCGCGTCTCACTACTTCAACGGCCAGGGCGAGATTCGTGCTGTGGCTGTGGTGCGCGACATCACCGGCAGAGTGAAAGAGGAACAGCGTAATCTCTCCCGTCAGAAACTGGAGAGTCTGGGCACTATGTCCGCCGGTATCGCCCACGACTTCAGAAATCTGCTCACTACCATTCGCGGTTCAACAGAGCTGTTGCAGCTTGATCTGAGTCAACGGGAAGTAGACCTGGTCAATACGCATATTGCCAACATCCTGAGCGCGTCTGATCAAGCGGCGGGATTGACTGACCAACTGTTAACTTATGCGGGGAAAACACCTCTGATCCTGAGCGAAATCAGCTTAAGCGATCTTCTTGCAGACTCGGAACCACTACTAAAAACTGTTATTGCTGATCGAGCCCATTTGTATATCAACCTCGAAAAAGACATTCCGTATATACAAGGCAACCGGGTTGCGCTGCAACAGGTGCTGATCAATCTGACAACCAACGCCGCGGAGGCTCTGCCTGGACAAGACGGGAAAATATGGATCAGTCTTTTTACTTATCTGAGCGAAACCGGACAGCCTGTGGTGGGTCTGAAAATCACTGACAACGGCCGCGGCATGGAGGAGTCCATCAAAACCCATATTTTTGAACCTTTTTACACCACCAAATTTGCTGGACGAGGCTTAGGTTTAGCCGCCATTCAAGGCCTGGTAACCGCTCACAAAGGACAGATAACTGTTGACTCTTTTCCAGGCCAGGGGGCTACGTTTACCCTTATTTTTCCAGGCACTTCGCAAAGTCAGGCAGTGAGTCAGGGGGTTGGCGGATGAGCACAGAAGCCCGCCTGATGCATCACCAGACATAAGCGATCCTGTTCAGTGGCAAAAACATTTGTCGCCACCATCACATTACTGCCCGCCTGTTCATAACAGACTACGGCGGCGGTATCGTCACTCATCGCTATGGTCTGTGCACCAAAGAAACTCACCTGGCCCTGCTGCGGGTTACTGAGGATATCACTCCAGCTGTCCAGCACATCCCGCCGGCCAACCAGCGCCGACCAGCCCGGATGCAGACAGATGACCTGCCGCTCACTGGACCAGATGTGCGACATGGCTTCGAAATCTTTACTTTCAAAGGCGAGGTAGAAAGCCTCGTTGGCAAAAGTGACTTGATCGAGATTAATAGACATATTCTAAAGCTGCGCAATTTTGAGGAATTAGTTTTTATTCCCAGCAGCCTCTCAGGTAACCTTGTGCTATGCAAACCCTGACCTTTGATAATCAGTTTATCCGGACATTGCCTGGCGATCCGCTTGAAGACAACGTGCGCCGCCAACTGAGCAATGCCATCTGGGCACACGCCAGTCCAACCAAAGTCCGCGCGCCTTATCTGGTCGCGCATTCTGCAGAAGCCGCTGCGCTGGTGGGATTAACGACTGACGATTGTCTCAGCACAAGCTTTCTACAGGTATTTGCGGGCAATGAGATCATCGACGGTATGGTTCCTCATGCCACCTGTTATGGCGGTCACCAGTTTGGCAACTGGGCCGGACAACTCGGCGACGGTCGCGCCATTAACCTGGGTGAGGTCGTGCACAATGGCCAGCACTGGATGCTCCAGCTCAAAGGCGCGGGGCCCACACCTTTCTCACGTACTGCAGACGGTCTGGCAGTCATGCGCTCATCTGTGCGTGAATTTCTGTGCAGTGAAGCCATGTTTCATCTTGGCGTGCCGACTACACGGGCCTTAAGTTTGATTGGCAGTGGTGAAGATGTGTTGCGTGACATGTTGTACGACGGCCATCCCGAACATGAACCTGGTGCGGTGGTTTGTCGAATAAGCCCTTCATTTGTACGTTTCGGACATTTCCAGATGCTGGCAGCGCGCAATGAGACCGAATTACTGCGTCAGTTCACCGACTTTGTCATCACCCGTGATTTTCCGCACCTCGCCAGACTGCATGATGATCCTCGCGAACGATACGTCATCTGGTTTAATGAGGTCTGTGAGCGTACTGCCGTACTCATGGTGCATTGGATGCGGGTAGGATTTGTGCACGGCGTGATGAATACAGATAACATGTCCATTCTTGGCGAGACCATAGACTACGGTCCTTACGGCTGGCTTGAAGACTTTGATCCGCACTGGACGCCAAACACAACTGATGCCGCAAATCGTCGTTACAGATACGATCAGCAACCTGCCATTGGCCAGTGGAACCTGATGCAGCTCGCCAACGCCATCCTGCCGCTCGTCGAAGACACCAGGCCCTTCGAAGCGGCGTTGTCCGATTATGCAACAAACTACGAGACACAGTGGCAACAGATGATCGCCAGCAAACTGGGTCTCAAGCACTACGATGCAGCCTTAAGCAACAGCCTGTTCTCCCTGCTCAGTGAGGTTGAAACAGATATGACGCTGTTCTTCAGAGCGCTGGCAGAATTTGATCCAGCGCAGCCCGACGCTACAGGCTGTTTTGATGCTGTTTACTACCAGCCAGCCCAGCTGAACCAGACGTTTTTAGCAACGCGTGCACAATGGCTGGGGCAATACGTGCAGGCAGTGCATCAACAGGGCATCGGCGCAGAACGTAGAAACCGCATGAACGCGGTTAATCCGAAGTTTGTGCTGCGCAACTATCTGGCACAGCTGGCAATCGATGATGCGGAAAAAGGCGACTACAGCCAAGTTAACAAGCTACTCGACGTATTGCGCAAACCTTATGATGAACAGCCCGGCAACGAGTTTTACGCTGCAAAACGTCCAGAATGGGCACGTACCCGGGCAGGCTGCTCCATGCTGTCCTGCAGTTCCTGATCCAGTTTGCCGTCAGCGCGTTACAAAACGCTCTATTCGATCCATCGCTTCTGCCAGCATGTTGGTTTTGTGCGTCAGGCTGAGGCGTACAAAATCTTTGGCTACCTCACCAAAACCTTCGCCAGGAATAACGGATACACCTTGTGCTGCCAGTAGATCCTGAGCAAACACCCGCCCGCTGTTGCTTATGCGGCTGACATCCATCATGACAAACATCCCTGCCTTGGGTCGCACGTAAGACAGCCCGGGTATTTCATCCAGGCGCTGCAACACGTAGTCGCGACGACGTCGATAGGCCTCACGCATGTCCTCCACGTGGGCGCCATTGTGCACCAGGGCAAAAGCGGCAGCATCCTGTATAAACTGACTGCAGCCAAAAAAGGCTGAGCCTGAATACGCGGTGAGGGCCCGCGTCAGGCTGGCGGGACTGGCAACCCAGCCTATGCGCCAACCCGTCATAGCATGCGACTTGGACAGACCATCGACGACAATCACATTGTCCAGTTCTTTTGCTGCTTTCAACAATGACACGTGCGGCTCGTCGAATGTGAACAGCGAATACACCTCATCACAGAGCAGCCAGACCCCTCGCTCCAGGAGCACTTCCGCAATCTCAGCCAGCGTCTCCCGCGGCACGATATTGCCAAACGGGTTACCCGGCGTGTTGATCAGTACTGCTTTAGTGCGCGAATTGACCTGGGCCAGCAGGGCGCCTACCTCCAGAGTGCAATCATGTGCCAGGTCCAATGCCACGGTCCGTGCTTGAAGCCCTAGCGCACTCAACATCGGCCGATAACCGATGTACATGGGTTCAGGAATGACCACCTCGTCGCCAGGATTGCAGATGCATGCCAGACTCGCATAAATGGCTGCTGTAGCACCGGGCAGCACCACAAAATTATCGGCTGTAAACGTCCTGCCGGTGCCCTGGGTTTCCAGATCAGCAATGGCCTGACGCAGTTCAAGTTCACCTTCCGCCGGCGAATAGTGCGTTCGTCCCTGTCTTATTCTGCTGACCAGGGTCTCGATGATTTCCTCGGGGGTGTCAAAATCCGGATCACCCACACTCATCAGCACAATGTCTTCACCGCGCGCCGTGCGCGCCAATGCATCGTAGTGTATCTGCCAGACATCGTCGCTCGGGCCGAGCAGACGCTTACACATGTCACTGAGCGGTAAGCTGTTCAATACCAGGCGCCTGAAGATTGATGCACAAACCTGCTTTCATCCATCACAATGACCACCGGGCCGGATGCAGGTTCATGCAGCGCACGCGCCAAACCATCCAGATCAACCGGGGTGTGAACCGTCGCGCCAAAACCAGTTGCTATCTGTTGAAAATCTGGCGCTCTGTACTGGGTACTGGATGCATCTATACCGCTGGCCGCCATGCTGTTGGCAATTTCCTGATAACCACTGTTGTTCCAGACAATAATCTTTACTGGTACCTGCGCTTCCACGGCAGCGGCAAGCTCACCCAGGGTGAACATCAGACCACCGTCACCAATCAGGGCAACAACAGGTACATTCGGCTGTGCAATTTGAGCCCCGATTGCCGCGGGTAACGCATAACCCAGCGTGCCATAGCCGGATACGCTGTGGAAATAACTGGCAGGGCGCGGGCGTTCCCACATCCACGCTGCATAGTAGGTCGGACGGGTTGAATCCCCCACAACCACAGCATCAGGCAACGCGGCATCGATGACTCGAAAAAAGGCTGCAAAATCAGGGTGCATATGCTGGTGGCACGCGTTTTTCCGCCGCTCTGACTCAACGTCACACCAGACAGTTCGGGGCTCAGCAGGTAAAACCTCGAGCAACCGTGACAACACCTGCGCGGCATCTCCAACCAGACCAACGGTAGGTGAGACATTCAGGTGCAGTTGCTGCGCGTCAATATCGATGCGTAACATCGGCTGCGTCCATGCGATATCACCCAGCATCAACAGATCAAAGTCTGTTTCACCCAGTTCCGAGCCGACCGCGATCAATACATCTGCGGCAGACAACAATTCACGCACGCCAGGTAACGACGGTGAACCACCCACCCACAACGGGTGACTGGCAGGCAAAAGGCCTTTTGCATTCACCGTATTCACCACCGGCGCACCCAGCAATTCTGCCAGTTGCTGCACCTGTGGGCCTGCCGATTGGCTACCGCCACCCACCACAATTAGGGGACAAGCCGCTTCGTCCAGCAAGCCCAGTGCAGCTGCCAGGTCGGGAACGCCGGCAATAACACTCGAGGAAGCCTCAGAAATCGGCGGAATCTCGACATCCTGGTGCCACCAGGACAGTGGGATCTGCAGGTATCGGGGTCCTGGACGTTCAGAATGATGAGCAACCAGCGCCTTTTGCAACCACTCAACTGCACTTTGAGGATCCTGGGGTTGCACCGCTTCAACACTGACGCCGACAGCAATACTCAGCTGGTCGGGCAGCTCATGCAAGCGTCCCTCACGTCTCTCCTGGTCACCAACAGTGGCAATAACCAGCAGCGGTACACTGTCTGCCAGCGCCTGCCCCATGGGGGTAGTTATATTGGTTAAGCCAGGTCCGGTGACAACAAAACAGACGCCTGGCACCCCGCGCACACGGGCGTAGCCGTCCGCCATGAAACCTGCACCCTGCTCATGGCGGGCGGTGACATGTGTTATCGAAGAATGTGGAAGGTAGCGGTACAGCTCGATGTTGTGGTTGCCGGGCACACCAAACACGGTGTCAATGCCAGCATGTTGCAACACATCGAGGATAGCTTCGGCCAATCGCGGCATAAGTCGAGACCAACGTAAGGCGTCATTTGTCTGTTGCAGGACAGGACTAACTGCATAGTTGATTTATCCGTTGCATCCTGACCATTAAAAAATGGTGGGTCGTCTGGGATTCGAACCCAG
>Ga0180435_10002004_pt1 | contig 20905 bp, 16 predicted proteins | sample SS_ome_3_FD_132467 | JGI IMG/M metagenome (GOLD analysis project Ga0180435, IMG submission 132467) | Hypersaline lake sediment archaeal communities from the Salton Sea, California, USA - SS_3_S_1 metaG | ecosystem: Environmental > Aquatic > Non-marine Saline and Alkaline > Hypersaline >...
CGTATCGATGAAGGGCGACTGATCGAATGCCGACGCATACTTCTGCTTGGCGAAAACGTAGACATGCCAGACGTCGAGCATGTCGGTTTCATCGACGATGGTGAAGTCCGTGTTCGTGTACGTCGCGCCCAGTTTGCGGGGCGGCAATCCCGTGCCTTGCATGCCGAACTCAGTCTCGTCGGTGTAGATCGTTGATGCTCCGGCGGCGGCCGCGACATCGGAGTTGCCCGTCGCGTCGATCACCACGCGGCCGAGCACAACACCGCGTCCGAACGGAGTCGAAACGACCGCTCCGATCACTTCGTTGCCGTCGACGACGGCGCCGCAACCGATTGTCGAGTACCAGATTTCTGCGCCGGCTTTGATGGCTTCGCTGCGATACCACTCGATTTTCTGCTCGGGAATCCAGGACGAACCACCGGGAATCGTCGCGGTGAAGCCGACGCGATTGCCCCAATAATACTTCGTAATCAACCCGGTTGTACCGACACCGCCGAGAGCGCACTGGTATTCGACGAGCAACGTCCTGGCGCCTTTGCGTGCGGAAGAGATTGCCGCCGGCGCTCCCGCCGTACCGCCGCCGATCACAATCACATCGTACTTGCCCAGCACGGGCAGTTCGCGAGCTTTCTGGGGGACGGTCGGCAACTGCTGGGTGGCGCGAACGCCGCTGAGAAACTCTTTGACCTCTGCATCTTCATTGACCGCCGAAGTAGCGGGGTACGACTCGGCGACCGCAAGATGGACGCCCCGCCCTGCCGATTGTGATTTGGCGTCGGCTGCCGCGAGTGCGCCAATACGGTGACCGATCGTCATCAATGTGTTCGGACGAAGCAGCGTTTCCGCCGCCTTACGCGAGACGTCGGCACATCCACTCAGGATGTAGAGCCCGGAAAGCCCCTTGGGTTTGAAAACTAAAAGCGGCGGCTCATCAGGCGTGTTGAAGTCCCCGGCAGTTGATGACGCCACACCAATCATCGAGTCCGGCGGAACTTGGAAGAGTCGGTCGGACGTGAATTGCTGCTCGGGGGTGTAGGTCATGCTGCGTGCCTTTTGATCGGCGGCCGCCCACGATTTCCAACTCGCGTCTTTCAGCGGCAGTGTTAGCGTGTACTCAATTACCTTGAAGCCCTGCCCCCGCCCGGACATGCTGGACCCGAAGGGCGGGTCGATCACGCGGTGGGTCATGTTTTTGCCTTCGACCGGTTCGCCACCGACAACGGTCCGCTTGAATGTGTGCGTGCCTGCCGGGAAGCTTCGGAACTTGGCGCCGGCCATTCGCGCCGCCGTCCCTCTGTGCGTGGCGTCGATCACCACCTTGGCTTTCACTGCTTGCCGCCCTGCCCGATTCGCCATCACAAAGCCGCTGACATGCCCGTCTTCGTCCTTCAAGACATCGGTGACGTGGCAGGCGTAGAGGAATCTGACACCAGCTTCGAGCAGTGCGTCATCGAGCGTTTGCTTGATATGCATCGGTCGCGGCATAGGTGGCGCGTTCGGATTCTCGACGACGTTTTCGCCCGATCCGACAACCTCGATTTCGCCCAGCAGAATGCGGTCGACATCGTTGGTCTTCTCGACAAAGACCTTGAGATATTGGGAGGTTGTGACGGTGGGGACCTTCAGTGTGAGCGTTGTTTCGCCCTTCACGTCTTTGTTCTCAACCTTGCCGATCGGTTCCCAAGTTGTTTTGTCGTCGCTGGCGAAGACGCTGGCCTGCTTGACTTTGAATTGCGTCTTGCGCTCGTCGCCGTTGTTGCGGTGAAACGCTACAATGCGGACTTCGCTGACGAGTTGCGGCTTGCCCAGGTCGATGGTGATGTTCACGTCGCCGTCGTACTGCACGCTGTTTGCGGAAGCGCTGGCCCAATTGCCGTCCTTGAGCAGCGAAGGAACTTTGCTGTCTTTGTGAATGGGATTGCTGGGGGCATCGGCCTCGTAGTTGAAGTCGATGGCGTTAGGGTGGCGTCCTCCGGTTTGTTGTGCCCCCGGGTCATTGAAGATCCGTCGCGCCAAATCGGTGGCGGGTTCTTCGCCGTCTTCCAGCCAGAGCCGAAGCGTCTCAGTCATGTCGTCGCCGAGGTAGGGTCTGGGGGCCGCCAGGAAGACGTTGGCCCCCTGCTCTGCCGCCGCGACCGCCGCCGCGACCGCCCCCGTGCTGCCGCCGACGATCGCCACGTCGACATCGTAGGCCACCGGAATGTCACGCGCCGATTCATTGACGTACTCGGCCGCGCTCGCTGTCGAGAGACAAGAACAAAAAGCTAGGAGCAAGAATGTCAAGCAGCGCATTGCGGTCATCCTAAGTGTTGACTTGCGTTTGCGAAACGAAGTTGCGTGTGTCTTCTGAGATGTGAGCATTATTGCGCGCACGTAAGAGCGATGCAACTTATCGACGGAGAACTGCGGCGCAGGCGAGATCGAGAGAAAACTTCGCCTAATACGCCTTCGCGAAGATTGCGCTGCGGGTGGTTGGCTGACCCGTAAAGATGCAGGTGCCCGGTTCTTGCGTCTGATCGACTGGTTCGCAGCGGATCGTCACCTTGAGATCTTTGAGGATGTCGAGCACCGCTTGTTCCTCGACGAAGGGGCAGACTGCGTAGCCGCCGTGGATCTCGGGTCGGTCGGCATCCTTGGGAGTGAAGTAGGCCTTGAATTCGTCGAGATTGTCGATCGATCGCGTATTTTCGTCACGAAGTTTGCGAGCCTGCTCGAACAGACCGTTTTGGATCTCGTCGAGCAGCGAAGTGATGTTGGCCACGAACTCGGCTCGTGGTACGCCCGACTTCTCTTTGGGGCCGCGATCGCGGCGTCCCAGAAATACGCTGTCGCTGGCGACATCACGCGGTCCAATCTCGGCACGTAGCGGCACACCACGTTTGATGTGCTGCCATGCTTTTTCGCCGCCACGCAGGTCGCGGTCGTCGAGCAGCACTTCAACGCGGCCGTTGCTGTAGGCTTGTGCCTGCAAATCCTTTTTCATGTTTTCGCAGTACTCGAGTACGGTCGTTCGTTCTTCGTCCGTGCGATAGATCGGCAGCAACACGACATGTTTGGGGGCAAGTCGCGGAGGCAACACGAGCCCGTCGTCGTCGCTATGGGTCATGATCAGTCCACCGACCAATCGCGTCGACACACCCCAGGATGTCGTCCAGGCAAGCTCCTCGACACCCGCTTCAGACTGGAACTTGATGCCCTGAGCTTTCGAGAAATTCTGACCCAAGAAGTGCGAGGTGCCTGCCTGCAGTGCTTTGCGGTCTTGCATCATCGCCTCGATGCTGTAGGTCGACACGGCGCCGGGGAAACGCTCATCGGCCGTCTTCTCGCCCTTGATGACCGGCATCGCCATGTAGTTCTCGGCAAAGTCGGCGTACACGTCGAGGATTTTCAGCGTTTCTTCAACCGCTTCCTCTTTCGTGGCGTGGGCCGTGTGGCCTTCCTGCCAAAGGAATTCGGCTGTGCGGAGGAACATGCGGGTGCGCAACTCCCAGCGGACGACGTTCGCCCATTGGTTGATCAGAATTGGCAAATCGCGATAAGACTGCACCCATTTGGCGTAGAGCGAGCCGATGATCGTTTCGCTGGTGGGGCGAACAATGAGCGGTTCTTCGAGTTTGGCGTCGGGTGAGGGGATCAAGCCGCCCTCGGGGCCCGGTTCCAGCCGATGGTGCGTAACGACCGCACACTCCTTGGCAAATCCCTCGACGTGTTCAGCCTCCTTCTCCAGGAAGCTTAGCGGGATAAACAGCGGGAAATAGGCGTTTTCGTGGCCCGTCTCCTTGAACATGCCGTCGAGCACGCGCTGCATGTTCTCCCAAATCGTCCAACCCCAAGGTTTGATGACCATGCAACCGCGTACGGGCGATACCTCGGCCAAGTCGGCTGCTTTGACGACTTGCTGGTACCACTCGGGATAGTCTTCTTCTCGTGTCGGGGTGATGGCGGTTTTGGGCTGCTTAGCCATTTTTCGTTCTTTCGTTAAACCAGTAACCGTACGTGACGTCGTGTTGGAACATGGAACGTTTCCCCGGAGCACAACGTCGCCTGCGGCTACCGGTTCAACGAGGTGAAGCGCCAAACCCCAGATTTTAGGCGAATCCGCGGCAGATGAACAAGGTCACCGCTGTACCTTGTCCGAACGGGCGGCAGAACCTAGAATCGGCCGAAACACTCTCTCCTTCAGCGTGAAAGCCGTTTATGCCTCGTCGTTTTATCAATCAGTTGGGTGAACGTGAGCCGATCGACGAGATCTTCGTTGTCACCGAAAAGCAGCTTCGTCCGAATCGGGCTGGCAACCTCTACATGAGCATGCAGTTGTCCGATCGCACGGGCGCGGTCAACGGCATGATGTGGAACGCCAACAACGAAGTGTACCAGGGATTCGACAACGGCGACTACGTGCAAGTCGATGGGCGAACGCAGTACCACAACGGCGCACTGCAGATCATCGTCACCGACATTGGTCCTGCCGAGCCTGGTAGTGTGGACGAGAGCGACTTCGTTCAACTCACCCCGAAGGACGTTGGTTCATTGCGTGGCCGTCTGGCCGAGATCCTGCGGTCGATCAATGATTTCCATTTGCGAAACCTGGCCGAGTGTTACCTGATCGACGAATCACTGATGGCAAAGGTGGAGACGGCTCCGGCTGGTGTGAAAAACCACCATGCCTATCAGGGCGGTCTGTTGGAACATGTCGTCAACGTGATGGAGTTGGTCGAGGTTGTGGCGCCTCGCTACGGTGATGAAATCGATCGCGATCTGCTGTTGATGGGCGCGTTTTTGCACGACATTGGTAAGGTGGACGAACTGACATATCCGCGCGATGTCGGCTACAGCGATGAAGGGCAATTGCTCGGGCACGTGATCATCGCGATCGAGATGCTCAACGACAAGATCGCCGAAGCGGAACGACTGGCCAACGAAAAGATACCCGTCGAGACGGTCCTGCGGCTCAAGCACATGATCGTCGCTCACCATGGCCAGTACGAATTCGGCAGTCCCAAGTTGCCGATGACCTGCGAGGCTGTCGCCTTGCATCACCTCGACGATCTCGACGCCAAGATCCACAGCTTTGCGAAGCTCGTGCAGGAAGACGTCAACACCGACAGCAACTGGACAACGTATTTCCCCAATCTTGGCCGCAAATTGTTCAAGGGACAATAGCGGGCAGGGTGCGTGATCGCAAGCACCGATATCCTATCTTGGCTATCCGGGTGCGGCCATCGGTTGGTGTGTGCAAGCTCGCACCTCACTGGTCTCGTTGCTCTTGCGCAAATGCTGTCGTATCACGTTCAGGGTCGCGTCGGTTCCGTCGAGCGTCCCCTTGAGCGGGGCTAACCTTTCAAGGTACTCATCTCGGCGAGCGAAGAAGTCGCCCAGATGATCTTCGTCGACTTGTTGGGCCGTAGCGAAATTCCCCACGCCCATGTGCCGGATGAAGTGCGAGTTGATCAGTTGCTCGTGATGCGTGTCTTCGGGCAGCGTGAAAACGGGTTTGCCGAAGTAGAGCAACTCTCCGAGTGTTTGATTGCCGGCAGCGCCGATGTACGCTCGGCAGTTGGCCAAGTCGTCGACGTACGTCCGTTCGCTGATCGGAAGGTATTTGAGTGGGCCATCTTCAGGGCGTTCACCCAACCCGTAAACACGAACCTCTTTACCGCACTGTTTGAGCAGTTCGAAAACGCGGGCCGGTGTATGCGGCCGGACGTACGATAGAATAAAATCGCCCTCGCTGGGTGTTTTTCCCCGAACCTCGGGGCGCAACAGGGGTCCTACCTGCACAACATCCTCAAATTTTCTGTGTAGCGGCGGTTTGAAGAACCCTGAAACAACCGTCGCCATCTGTCGGGTGTGATGCTGACGCACCGCCCAGCGAATTCCCGCCGCGTAGATCTTCAGCGAAGTCGGCAGGATCGAGAGCTTGTACGCCTCGGCGAAGTTCTGGTGATTAACGACTACGTACGGCACATTCATCCGCCGCGCCGCTCGCGGTAAGATCGGCTCGAAGTCGACGACGGCCAATTGAGGTTGTTCTTGTTCGATCCATTGTTGCATCTCGCGAATGTAGCCTCGCAGACGATAGCGGAAGCGAAAGCCCTCGGTCACCGATTTCGTCACGTTGAGACGATTGTTTGTGTATTTGAAGCGCAAACCGGGGATGCGGCGAATCTGAACGTTGGGCGTGGTGTCGCCATAACAATTGGTGAGGAAGTCGAACGCTTGATCCGACGCAAGCAGCACCAACTCGTGTTCGTGCCGCAGTTGTTCGACCATCGACCGCACGCGCGAGGCATGTCCTCGGCCCTCACCCGCCATGCTGTAGAAAATCTTCGCCATGATTGAGTCTCCATTCAAGGTCGCCGTTTACAGGGTCAGTGGCGACGGGCGAGTGGGGCGTCACGGTTGGTTGGCCGGTATCGCGGTCCTTTTACCTCGGCAGGGCTGTTTTACGAATCGATTACACGCCGTTTACGGTGTGCAAACAGTCGGCTCAGACGGTTCCATCTTGGGTACGGGCTTCTCAGCAACGACCGGTAGCACATCACTCGAGCAGATGAGTTCAAGTACGCCGTTCTCGTGTTCGATGATCGCGGTATGGTTTTCCGTCCAATCGCCCGAGTTGCAATAAGTAATTCCGCCGTGTTGTGCGATTTTGGGGTCGTGCGTGTGGCCACAGACCACGCTGTCACACCCGCGTGTGCGAGTGTAGTGAACCGCTTGTTCTTCGAATTCTTGCAGGGAGCGGAACGCGCGGGTGACTCGTTGTTTCACGAAGACGTTCAAACGCGATGCCGGCATGCCCAACAGTTGTTTGCCGCGGGTGAGCCATTGATTGAGCCGGATAATGACGTCGTCAAACGCGCAGCCGATCCGGGCGAGCCACTTGGCCTTTTGCTCGATGCGGTCAAAGCGATCGCCATGGAGAACAAGGACGTACTGACCGTTGGCGGTCAGGTGGACGAATTCATCGGCGACCTTGAAGATGCCAAAGTCTTCCATGAAGCCACGAAAGAACTCGTCATGATTGCCCGGCGTATAGCGGATCTTCGTTCCGGCTCGCCCGAGTTCAAGAAGGCGGCGCACCACTTGGCTTTCTGTTCGATTCCAGCGCCAACGTCGCCGCAGCCGCCAACCGTCGATGAAGTCGCCCGCCAAGTAAAGATATTTGGGCGGAGGACAGTTGAGCAGCTTCAGCACCGGCGCCAGGTTTGCCTGCTGGCACCCCATGTGTAGATCGCTGATGAACAGCGATCGTACACTCAGATCGGTCCTTCCATGGATCGCGTACATATCAGGTTCCATCCTTGTCGTCGGAACATTGGACACGCGCCAAAAAACCGTTTGCCTGTTACTTGAAATAGCAGTGCCGCCATCGTCTCCTTCGGCGACAATAAACGCTTCCATTAGCGTGGCAGAGGCAGATTCAGCCAGCGTGAAGACGCCGCGAAGAAGGCACGAAAACGGTGCGAAATTATGGAGAACTGTAAGGGTGAGGGGTGGGGGAACCGCTTGCGGATTAGTCCGTGATCGAGATGCTCACTCGGCGGTGCGAGTCCGCGTCGGCGTTGCGACGCGGCTGTCTTCCCTCGTCCCGCGCTCCTCGCCCCCTCATTCCTGCAGCACTGCACCACTCGATTCTTACATTCCCATTGATTACGATGAACACTATGAATACTACAGATATTGAAAAACTACTTCTCGATTTCGTTAACAAAAAGGGCTACCGCTCTGTCAAGCCGGCGGTGATCGCCCGAACGTTGAAACTCGGCGACGAGGATAAACGCGAACTGAAACGCGCCGTCAAAAGGCTCGTGAAAAAGGGGCTGTTGGAGTATGGCTCGAATCATCTCGTCGAGCCGGCTCCGGCCGACCATCGCAAAAACCTGATCACCGGCGTGTTTCGACGCACTGACAAAGGCTATGGATTCGTTCGTCCCGCCGATGCCCCACCCGAGGTTGGCCGCGAACAGGATATCTACGTGGCCGAGCGAAAGTCCCAGGATGCAGCCAGCGGCGACGTCGTACTGGTTCGCGTTTCTACGCGGCCGCCCAAGCCAGGGTCCGATCCAAACGAACCCGCACGACGTCGAGGAACGATCGTCGAAGTTATTGAGCGACAAACCCACCAGTTCGTTGGTGTCTACGATGAGGCGGCGGGCACAGGCTTCGTGCAAATTGACGGCGGCATCTTCAATCGTCCGATCTGGGTTGGCGATCCTGGTGCCAAGAACGCGACGCCCGGCGACAAGGTCGTAATCGAAATGGTCCGCTTCCCACGGCCGACACTCGACGGCGAAGGCGTGATCACGGAAGTCCTGGGTCCGCGCGGCAAACCGGGTGTCGACACGCTTTCGGTAATTCGCGAGTTCGGCCTGCCAGACGATTTCTCCGAGGCCGTGCTGGACGACGCCCGCGAGCAGGCGGAAGCCTTCGATGAATCGGTCGGCAAGAACCGTACCGACCTGACGGGCGAGACGATCATCACGATCGATCCGTTCGACGCCCGCGATTTCGATGACGCGATTTCCGTCAAACGATTGGAGAACGGGCACTGGATTCTCGGTGTGCACATTGCCGACGTTGCCCATTTCGTGCCGCTGAACTCGGCATTAGATATCGAGGCTCGCGAACGGGCAACGAGCGTCTACCTGCCCGACCGCGTCATACCGATGTTGCCCGAGGTGATTTCTAACAACCTTGCGAGCCTACAGCCGGATCGTGTGCGGTACACGAAGACGGCCCACATCGAGTTTACGCCAGACGGCGCTCGGGTTGGCACAGAGACGTGCTCTGCCGCGATCAAGAGCAAGTGGCGATTCAACTACGAGGAGGTTGACGACTTCCTCGCCCGGCCGAGCGTTTGGAAAAAGAAGTTGCCGGCCGACGTTTTCGAACTGCTCGGCAACATGCACGAGTTGGCGATGATGCTGCGAACGCGGCGGTTGGATCACGGCGCGCTTGAAATGGGAATGCCCGAGGTCAAGCTCGAACTCGACGGTGACGGCAAACTCGAAGGCGCCCACCTCGTCGAGCATACCGAAAGCCATCAAATCATCGAGGAGTTCATGCTGGCGGCGAACATGGCCGTGGCCGAGATGTTCCGCGATCGAGAGCTCGACTTCCTCCGCCGCATCCATGAGTCGCCTGATCCTCGAAAGTTGAAGTTATTGACGGAGTTTGTGCGGGCCCTCGGCATTCAGTGCGAGAGCCTCGAAAGCCGCTTCGAGATTAAACGCGTGTTGGAGGAGATCAAGGACAAGTCTGAGGAGCGGGCGATCAACTACTCGGTTTTGCGGAGTATGCAGAAAGCGGTGTACAGCCCACAGGATGTGGGGCATTACGCCCTGGCGAGCGACTGTTACTGCCATTTCACGTCACCGATTCGCCGTTATCCCGATTTGACCATTCATCGTACGCTCGATGCGATTCACGAGGGAAAGAAGCCCGCGACCGATTTCGACCGCTTGCTGGTGATTGGCGAGCATTGTAGCGACCGTGAACGAAGGGCTGAATTGGCCGAGCGAGCTTTGACAAAGGTCAAGCTGCTTGAGTACTTCAGCCATCGTATCGGCGACAAGATGCAGGCCGTGGTGACCGGCGTCGAGCGTTTCGGGCTGTTTGCACAAGGCATCGAGATGCCTGCCGAGGGGCTGATCCACATCCGTTCGCTGCACGACGACTACTATCACTTTGACCGCACGACACACAGTCTCGAAGGTCGCAAGGCGAACAACCGTTTTCAACTTGGCGACGTGATTTTGGTGGAAGTGGCCCACGTTGATATTGACGAACGACAGCTTGATCTGCGATTCATTGCACGTACGTCGAGCAAGAAGGCGGCTGGCCCGCGACGCAAAAAGAAGGCCACGCCAAACCGCGGCGTGGCAAAGACGAGGGGCGGTGGTCGAAAAACGACGGCACGGAAGTCTGTTCCACGCAAGAAGGCGACGACCAAGAAATCATTGGCCAGGAAGAAGACAGCCAAGAAGAAAACTGCACCGAAAAAGAAGACTGTTGCACGAAAAAAGAAAGCAACTCCCAAAAAGAGAATAAATCGAAAGAAGAGGTCTTAAACGGAGTTGCATCCCGAGTTCGATATCCCACCTCACATTCCCATCACGGAGAACGATACCATGAGTACAACCCGACGTAGCTTTTTGAAAACAACCGCCGCGGTTGGCGTGGCGACGCCCTACCTCTGGACTTCCGCAACCGCCAAAGCCGATTCTGCGAATGAGCGGCTGGGCATCGGTTGCGTTGGGGTCGGTGGGCGCGGTGGGGGGATCGGTCGCGACGCCTGTAATCGTGGCAATGCGATCGCAGTCGCCGATGTCGATCGTGGCAAGGGCGAAGGTTTCACGTCGCGCCTGGCCGGTACACCCAAGTTCTACAAAGACTATCGCGACCTGCTCGACCACAAGGATATCGATGTCGTCACGATCGGCACGCCCGATCACTGGCACACGAAGATTGCGATCGAAGCGATGCAGGCGGGCAAACACGTTTACTGCGAAAAGCCGCTCACCTTGACCATCGAAGAAGGGCAGCAAATCTGCAAGGTCGCTAAGGAGACCGGCAAGGTGTTTCAGGTCGGCACCCAGCAGCGCAGTTCCGAACGACTCTTCTTGACGGCGGTTGCGATCGCGCACTCGGGACGGCTGGGCAAGATTCACAAAGTGCAAGCGGCGATTGGCGGCGGCCCCGGCGGCGGCCCGTTCAAGAAAACCGATCCGCCTGCCGAGTTGGATTGGGATATGTGGCAAGGACAAACGCCGGCGGTCGACTATATCCGAGAACGTTGCCATGGAAATTTCCGCTGGTGGTATGAGTACTCGGGCGGTAAGCTGACCGACTGGGGTGCTCACCACGTCGACATCGCTCAGTGGGCGATCCAAGCTCTCGACACCGGGCCGCTTTCGATCGAGCCCGTCATGGCCGTGCATCCCGTCCCCTTTGAGGACGGATATCCGACCCAGGACGACAGGTACAACACCGCCACCAAGTTCCTCATTCGCTGCAAGTTCGCCGGCGATGTGACCCTCGACATTCGCAACGATACCGACAACGGCATTCTGATCGAGGGCGACAAGGGTCGAGTCTTCGTCAACCGCGGCAAGTTGACTGGCAAGCCGGTCGAAGAGCTGAAGGATAATCCGCTGCCGGAGGGCGCGATCGACAAACTGTACAAAGGCAAAGCTCGCACCGGGCACATGGGCAACTTCTTCGATTGCATTGTCAACGGTGGTGAGCCAGTCTCCGACGTCTTCTCGCACCATCGAATCCTCACCACCTGCCACTTGGCCGGTATCGCGATTCGGCTCGGCCGCACCCTCAAGTGGCACCCGGCCAAGGAGGAGATCGTCGGCGACGACCAAGCCAAAGCGATGCAACGCCGCGAGCAACGCAAGGGTTACGAGATCAAGGTTTAGCGAAGAGTAACGGTCCTCCATGGCGGGATACTGGCAAGACAAGGTGGTCGTCGTCACCGGCGGGTCGCAAGGATTCGGTCGGGCGATTGCCGATGTGTATGCCTCGGCGGGCGCCAAGATCGCGATCATTGCCCTCGACGACGGCCAGCTTGACCCTGCTGTTGAATCGCTAAAGGTTACCGGTTGTGATGCGCTCGGCGTTGGCGCCGATATCACCTCGCAAGATGACGTGGATCGGGCCTTTGCCAAAATCGCGGATCACTTCGGTCGAATCGATGTTTTGGTCAACTGCGCCGGTCGCTCGACGCGCGGGGCGATCCTCGACACCACGCCCGAAGAGTTCCAGTCGCTGCTGGATCTCAACTTCATGGCGATGGTTCGCTGCACGCGGGCCGCGGCGAAGATGCTGATCGAGTCGGGCGGGCACATTGTCAACATCGGGTCGCTGGCGGCGAAATCGGCTTCGAAGTTCGTCGGCGCTTATCCGGTTAGCAAGCATGCCGCGGCCGCCTATTCGCACCAGCTTCGTTTGGAATTGGCGGAGCAAGGTGTGCACGTGCTGCTCGTATGCCCCGGCCCTCTCGCCCGCGATGACGCCGGTATTCGCTATAATGAAGAGGCGGGCGACCTGCCCGATTCGGCCCGCAAACCCGGCGGCGGCGTCAAGCTGAAAGGCATCCGCCCCGACTACCTGGCCGGCCGGATTCTCAAATCGTGTGAACGTCGAAAGCCGGAGTTGGTGGTCCCCGCCAAGGCGCGGCTGCTGTTTGCGATCTCGCAACTTTCCCCTTCGTTGGGCGATTGGATCATTCGGAAGATGACATGAGCAAAGAACTTCGAGTCGATCGCATGCCTCGCACGTCGCCCGATCCCGTGGTCGAGGCATACAAGAAGAATATCGACCGCACGCTATTGCGAGAGAACCTCAAGTTGACGGTGGAAGAGCGGTTTCTCAAGCACATGGAATTGCAACGTTTTGCCGATGAACTGCGGCGAGCCGGGTGCGAAGCCCGACGCAAGCAACGTGACCAGAGGGGCCAGCAATGACGGATTTCGCGGGCTTGTTGAAGTCGCTTGCATCGGCCGAGGTCGAGTTCATCCTGATTGGCGGAGCGGCGGCGATTGCACACGGTTCTAGCCGCATGACGGAAGACGTCGATGTTGTCTATCGTCGCTCGGGCGAGAATGTCGTGAATCTTGTGCAGGCTCTGGCGGGAAAAAATCCGTACCTTCGTGGCGCTCCTCCTGGGTTGCCGTTCTCTTGGGATGAAGAGACGATCCAACGAGGACTGAATTTCACGTTGACCACCGACTCGGGAGCGATCGATCTTTTCGCCGAAATCCCCGGCGGTGGAACGTACGATGATCTGTTGCCTCATTGCGTGGAGCTTTCACTGTTCGGTGTCGTGTGTCTCTGTATCGACGCCCCCACTCTGATACGGGTGAAGCGAGCCGCGGGGCGACCGAAAGACTTGGAGGCGATCGCCGAGATCGAGTCGTTGCTTGCCGAGGAAGATGATTAACGATCCGGTCCTGCGACGGTTAACTCTGCTATGAGCCTCGAAACACAAGAAACCGTTGCAGCCTCCCCCGACACCGGCTTTTGGACGCGAGCGGTGATTGTCGCGGCCGTGCTGTTTGTCGCCGGCGGGTTTGCCTTTCTGTTGGTTTCGGTGAGTCGCGTGACGGTCGACCAGTTCAGTGCCGGCACGCTGCGGGAAATGGAACAACTCGTCGCCGCGGTTCAGAAGTACAAAGATCGGCACGGCAGTTACCCGCCGAGCAAGCAGTCGGCATTGATCGAGCATCTGGGATCGGTCATGCCGCCGCGAACCGACTACCTCGATCTGATGCAACTCGACGCGGCTGAGACGTTGGTTTTCTGTCTGAGTGGCTTTCGGTCGGCCCAACAGCTTCGTAGCGACTTGACCGGCTCGCTCTATCCGTTCGAGCGGCAGTATTTCGTCGACCTCGACCGCGACGGCTTTGCCGAGTACGTGCCGCACGTTGGCAAAAAGGCGCCATTTGTCTACTTCGCGGCCCCGTTCACCGACGATCTGCAATACGAGCATCCCTTGGGACGAGGCGTCGCTCGCCCATTCCCTTCGAGCGATGCTTTTCAAATCGTCTCGGCCGGTTCGGACGGCAAGTACGGCGACGGATCGGGCAAGGCCCTGCACGATAACCTTTCCGTCGGCCCATCCAACGCAGAGTGAAGCTGACCTCGTTCCCATGCTCTGCGTGGGAACGCCCGACGGAACGCTCCGCGTCCTTGCACGATGGGTCTTCTGGTCCGTCGAGTCTGCCGCGCCGCTGATCCTGCACCGGAACCATCTCAGCTAAGCCGCAAGCGGCACAGCGTACGAACGCACCCACCGGACTCGCCGCGTCCCTGCATGATGGATCTTCTGATTCGTCGGGGTCGGCGTTGCTCGACACTTGTGCGGATGTGACGCTTCGTCCTTTGAGCCGTTCGGCGAGCTCTTTTTCGACGCGGCAACGCGGTTTGCCGAGCTTGCCTATCCTGGTGCCGAAAATTGTTGCGACACGTTTTGCCGTGGTTTTTTTCTTGAAATATCGATCCCCAGGGGTTCCCTTGAGTGTCGAACAATTCCTCAGGAAGTATTTAATCGGCACGTCTGCCTATCTTGCCAGATTCGATTGTCAAAGAGCGTTCGCGTCACGCCCCGCCTCGGTCAAGCCAGACGGGATCGATACATTGTACGGGGGAAATGTCGATAGTCAAGAAATAGTCAAAAGTTATTATATAGGTGGTGATAATGTGGAGGGAGATGGGCCGCCCACGCACTCCACCCTCCCTTCGGGAGGGTCGGACGCGGTAGCGGCCGGGGAGGGACGCAAAATACTGTGAACTGGCAATCGCCCCTCCCCGCTCGTTCCTCGCGACCCTCCCGCGGGGAGGGTGAATTCCGGAACTCTCTATTCCTCCATGGGACGCCCCATCCGCCCTACCGCGAAGCGGATGCATAGCGAAGCCTGGGGTCGCGCAGCGCACCCCAGGTTGTAGTGACCTCAATCCTTGGTCAACGCCGCCGCCGTTGCGATCGCGCTGGCCGCTGCCGGGTCGCTCTGTGCCAACAGGCCGAGGCACGATGTGTTGATCGCGATCTTCGATGCGGAAGAGCCGCCCTACTTCCTGACGGATGGCATGGGCAGCGTTCGCTTCTTTCACGATCATCTATCAGAAGACGGGGTGAAGGCTGCCATCATTATGGACCTCGTCGGCCACGATGTTCTGGTGCCGCTTTCGTACATCAAGTCGGGTGGGTGGTTCGGCAAGATGGCGAGGCTCTTCCCCCGGCAGAACGGTCAGGATATTGCGTTTCCACGCCTGCGGAATATGCTGTTTATGACCGGGGCGGAAAGCCACTCGAGCCTGCCTGAACTCGTCGACCAAACGATACTGCCTCGGGGGTTGCGAATGATCCCAACGCTCAATCGCTACATTGGCGACATGAGCGATCAGGCGGTCTTTCGACAGCACGACGTCCCCTATCTATTTCTGTCTTGTGGTCGCTGGCCGTACTACCACACGGTCGACGATACTCCCGAGAAGCTGAACTATCGAAAAATGGGGCGAATCGCCACCTACCTGGAGCGACTGGCGCGGCAGTTGACCAATGCCCCGCTACCAGAATCGACCGGCCCGCGTGACGACCGTGCGACGGTGCCGTTCGAGATTCGGCATTTGACCAAGGCGGTGGGGATGCCGCTGCCGCTTCTGCTGAAATACTTGGGTGCTGGCGACCTGAAGACGCGCGAGGATCTCGACGATTTAGTGTCAACGTTGTTGATGCTCGGGTTGTGAGTCGTGGGTGAATGCGGCGAAACGCGTGACTCCGGCTAAGCCGCAAGCGGCCGCTTTTGGGGTAGACCAGGACAGACGGGCGTCGTAGTATCCCTCGCCCCTTGATCTCCATTCCGGTCTTGAAACTGGACTGCAAAGGTTGCATACTGCGGTAACACTGTTGCGGTCGCGTCAGAGCGTCATGTTTGTAGCTGCGGTCGCCAGACCGCAGGAGGACACGAGGCGCCCCTTCCCCCATCTGGCGACGGCAACTACGGACGATTGTCCGCACACCCCGCCAACCGTCACTCCCTTGCAGAAGGAATGCACCATGTCGAACCGTCCCACGATGGCAACAACCGATGAGTCGCGTCGCACGTTTATGAAACAGACCGGGGGGATTTTGGCGGGTACGGCCCTGGCTGGGTCGATGGTTTCGCCCGTCCATGCCGCGGAGGACAACACGATCAAGGTCGCCCTCGTCGGTTGCGGCGGACGCGGCACCGGCGCCGCGGCAAACGCACTCTCGACGGCGGGACCGACCAAGTTGGTCGCCATGGCCGACGTTTTCGACCATCGCCTGCAAGGAAGTTTGCGGGGGCTGAAAGGTCGCGTGGGTGAGGAAAAGGTCGACGTGCCGGCCGATCGCCAGTTCCTCGGACTTGACGGCTTTAAAAAGGCCATCGACATGCTGGAGCCGAACGACGTTGTGCTACTGACCACGCCGCCGGCCTTCCGACCGATTCACCTCGAATACGCGGTTGAAAAGGGAGTGAACGTTTTCATGGAGAAGTCGTTCGCGGTCGACGGCCCCGGCATCCGCCGCGTGCTCAAGGCGGGTGAAGAGGCGACCAAGAAGAACCTCAAGATCGCCGGCGGTTTGATGTCGCGGCACTACACGCCGCTGGAAGAGGCGGTCAAACAGATTCACGATGGGGCGATCGGCGACGTCATCACCTGCTGGGCTTATCGCGAGCATGGGCCGGTCGGCTACAAGCCGCGTCGCGAAGGCATGACGGAACTCGAATTCCAGATCCAGAACTACAGCAACTTCACGTGGACCAACGGCAGTTTCCTGCTCGACTGGTTGATTCACAATTTGGACGTTTGCTGTTGGGCGAAAGACGCCTGGCCGGTTTCGGCTCAGGGGCAAGGCGGTCGTCAGGCACGCCATCAGGCCGATCAGTTGTTCGACCATTACGCGGTCGAGTACACCTTCTCCGACGGCACGCGGATGATGGCTCAAGGTCGGCACATGGCCGGTTGCTGGGGATTCTTCGGCGACGTGCTGCACGGCACCAAGGGGTGCTCGGTGCTGGGCGAGGGCATCAAGAAGCCTCGCATCTGGAAGGGGTATCAGCAGTCCAAAGAAAATATGATCTGGGAAAACACCCAGGGCGGCAACCACTACCAAAAGGAGCACGACCTGCTCTTCGACGCCATCCGTCAAAACAAGCCCTACAACGAAGCCGAGCGATGCGCCTACGCGGCCTTGGTCGGAATCTTGGGTCGGATGGCGGCCGAGTCGGGCAAGAACGTGACTTGGCAACAGGCCTTGATGTCGGAAGTGGAGCTCGCCCCCGGGCTGGATACCTACACGCTTCAGTCCGAGGCTCCGGTCAAGCCCGACGCCAACGGCAAGTACCCCGTCGCGTTGCCCGGCCTCAACGCTCAGCCGGTGTTTTAAGGGGAGTTGTCAGTTGACAGCTATCAGTTGACAGTTGATAGTGGTCAGGGCTTGCTGAGCCGCAAGCGGCTGACCTGAAAACTGATGACTGAAAACTGACAACTTGCAAAATGCCGATTACGCTCGAAAGTTGGTACAACTACCCGCAGTATTACGATCTGCTGTTTCGCGAAGATACGCAGTTGGAGGCGGGCTTCGTTGAGGCGGCCTGTAAGAAGTACTGTGCGCAGCCTGCCAAACGTCTGCTTGAACCGGGCTGTGGGACGGGCCGGCTTGTGCGCGAGTTGGCCGCCCGCGGGTTCGACATCACCGGTTTTGACCTAGGCGGGGCGCCGCTTCGATACTTGAGGCAGTGTCTGCAGCGACGGAAGCTATCGGCAAATCTCTTTCAGGGAGACATGGCCGACTTCGAAGTCGACAGGCCTTTTGACGCCGCCTACTGCTTGATCAATACTTTTCGCCACCTGCTCACGGAAGAGACCGCTCAATGTCATTTGCGCGCGGTGGCCCGGGCGATCAAGCCGGGTGGAATCTACATCTTGGGGTTTCACATTTTGCCGCTTGATACCGACGAGGAATGTACCGAGCGATGGACGGCTCAGCATGGTCGAACCAAAGTGACCGGTACGTTGCGGGTGCGGGCAACCGACCGGCGGCGTCGGATCGAAGACCTGCGAATTAGCCTGCTGGTCCGTCGCGATGGCAAATCAGATTTGCGATTGCGGCATGACTTCCCCCTGCGAATGTATACAGCCGACGAATTCTGCCGACTGCTCGACAGCGTGCCGCAGTTCGAAGTGCTCGACGTCTACGATTTCTGGTACGACATCGACGAACCGCTCGGATTGGACGACGAAATTACCGATAGCGTGTTCATCTTGCGGAAGAGTCTATAGGGACGAGGGATTGGGGGCGATTTCAGATAGGAGAATGGGAGTGAACACTGCCGCGTGCGGCTTGGTTGAACGGGCGAAGGACGACGATTGGCTCCTCGGAGCGATGCCGTTCGTTTAGCCCTGACGACTTCTGCGTTGCCCTCGTCCCTGGTCTCTCGCTCCTCGTCCCCTGTCTACTTGTCGCCCGCTTTCCCATTTGAGAAACTAGCGGCTTCCGATTCTGTCGGTTTGTCCTTTCCGACTGAAACCGTGGCCGGTCGGCTTCGCCGCTGTGCCGCGAGCAATTCATGGTGGTTCATCAGTAGTTTTAGCGAAGAGAGAGTGATCATGGCCGCGTTTCCTGAAGTTCCCGAAAAAATCACATACGAAGGTCCCGATTCCGACAATCCCTTATCGTTTCGTTGGTACAACGAAGACGAGTTGGTCGAAGGGATTTCGATGAAGGATCACCTCCGCTTCAGCGTCGTCTATTGGCACACGATGCGCGGCACGGGCGCCGATCCTTTTGGCCCCGGCACGATGCTTCGACCGTGGGAAGACGGCACCGATTCCGTCGAGAACGCGAAGAACCGCGTGCGGGTTGCCTTTGAGTTCATCGAAAAGCTCAACGCTCCGTTCTTTGCCTTCCATGATCGCGACGTGGCCCCCGAGGGCGCGACGCTTGCCGAGTCGAACAAAAACCTCGACGACGTCGTTGCGGTCGTCAAGCAGGAGATGGATCGCACGGGCATCAAATTGCTCTGGGGAACCGCCAATCTATTCAGCAACCCGCGTTACATGCACGGTGCGGCGACAACCTGCAACGCCGACGCCTTTGCTTACGCGGCAGCCCAGGTCAAGAAGGCGATGGAAGTCACCAAGGATCTTGGCGGCGACGGCTACGTGTTCTGGGGTGGTCGCGAAGGTTATCAGAACCTTTGGAACACCGACATGAAACGCGAACTCGACAACCTCGGTCGGTTCATGCAGATGGCGGTCGACTACAAGCAGGAGATCGGTTTCGACGGCCAGTTCTACTTCGAGCCGAAGCCGAAGGAGCCGACCAAGCACCAGTACGACTTCGACAGCGCCGCCTGCATCAACTTCCTGCGCGCCTATGGTCTCGAAGATCATGTGAAGATGAACATCGAGACGAATCACGCCACGCTCGCCGGCCACACCGTCGAGCACGAGCTTGAATACGCGGGGCACCAAGGGTTCCTTGGTTCGGTCGACGCCAATACGGGCGACCTATTGTTGGGTTGGGATACCGACCAATTCCCGACCGACATCTACCTGACCACGAAGGTCATGCTGGCCTTTTTGAAGTACGGCGGTGTTGCACCTGGCGGCGTGAATTTCGACGCCAAGGTGCGGCGCGAGAGCTTCGAGCCGGTCGATTTGTTCCATGCCCACATCGGCGGCATGGACTGCTTCGCTCGCGGCTTGAAGATCGCGGCCGCCATTCGGGCCGATGGCAAAGTCGACGATTTTGTCAAGCAGCGATACAGTTCCTTTGACGAAGGGATCGGCGCAGAGATTACGGCCGGCACCCAGGACTTCAAGTCGCTGGAAGCTTACATGCTAGACAAAGGCGAGGCCGCCGCGAACGCGAGTGGCCGCCAGGAAATGCTCGAGAACTTGATCAACACCTACATCTAGGTCTGATCGCGTTCGCATAACGGCAGCAGCAATTGCCGCAGAGCGTCGGCCGTGGCATCCGGCGCTCGCGGCGTTTTTGTTTTAGGCTGGACACATGGGGCGCGCAAGGAGCCAACCGTGGCCAAAAGTCCTTCTCCTGACGATTCCGTATCGGAAGATCAAAACGACGCGCAAACGTGGCAAAGCATGCAGGTGGTGGTGGCCGATCAGCCCGCTGCGGTCGTAGCGATCGATCGCCAGCTTCGCATTGTTTCGGCCGACCGATTGCCGCCCGGTTACGAGCCGGAGTTCATCGTCGGCTTGTGCGCCGAACATTTCTTGACGCCATCTGACTTGGAGGAGGTGAGGCAACTATTAGACGTGGTGTTTACCAGGGGCGAAATCGTTCAATTCGAAGTCCGCGATTCGATCCAGAAAGACTGGTACAGCGTTTGTTTGGTGCCGCAGAGGACCGGCGACGAGGTGATGACGGTGCTGGCCGTTTGTCGAAACATCTCTCAATGCAAGAAGCAGGAGAAGGAGGACGAGGAAGCGGTCAGAAAGAGTGAAGAACTTGCACGTGCTCAAACAGAAGAGTTGCAGCAGATTTACGAAACGGCGCCGGTGGGCTTGGCGGTATTGGATCGCGAGTGTCGGTGCGTACGAATCAATGAGTACCTCGCGCGCGCCAATCGTCGGCCCGTGCATGAACAAATCGGTCGCAGTGTGTGGGAAATTGTTCCGCCGATAGCGGCTGATGTGGAAGCGGCGTGCCGAAGTGTGTTCACAACAGGCAAACCCGTGCTCAATCGGGAGTTCCAGTCTCCCACCGCCGGCGAAACCCGTTTTGGGGTTGTCAGCTACTTCCCCCTGCACGGCGCCGCAGGAGAAGTCTCCGCCGTCAACGTCGTTGTCTACGACATCACCCAACGAAAACGTCGCGAATACGAATTACAGGAACGCAAGCTCGAACTGGAAGACGACGTCTCACAGGCTACCGAGGAACTTCGCAAGATCAACCAGCGGCTTCTCGATGACATCGCAAAGCGCGAACAGGTGGAGCAGGATCTGCGTGAGCGAGAAGAGCAGATCAGGGCGATATTCGATGCTGTACCCATGCCGGTCGTCGTGTCTCGACCGAGCGATGCCACCGTGTTGATGGCAAACGACCGCTTGGGCGAACTCGCCGGTGAACCAGTCGAAAACATGATCGGCAAGAGTTATATGTCGATTTACGATTCGCCTGAAGTTCGCGAAGACCTGGTTCGCGAGTTGCAGGAAACTGGTTTCCTGAGGGACCGGGAAATCCGACTCCGCTTTTCCAAGAACATTGAGCGTTGGGCAGCGATTCCCGGAACGGGGGTTGCTGATCGGCTGTAACCTGTTGGTAGCATTGGACTAAGGCGATTATCTTTGCCGGTATTTCGGCAACGCCTTTCGCAATGCTTGCAGTGGCAGCATTGCA
>Ga0180435_10002005_pt1 | contig 20898 bp, 17 predicted proteins | sample SS_ome_3_FD_132467 | JGI IMG/M metagenome (GOLD analysis project Ga0180435, IMG submission 132467) | Hypersaline lake sediment archaeal communities from the Salton Sea, California, USA - SS_3_S_1 metaG | ecosystem: Environmental > Aquatic > Non-marine Saline and Alkaline > Hypersaline >...
CCTGAATGTCGGGTCCGACGGCTAAGGATACCTGAATGCAATCGTAAAATATATGGGCTGTGTTCATTACTTTCCTCCTGAAGGCAGAAGTTAGAAAACAGGAGACAGAATTCAGAAGTCAGCGGTTAGCAATCAGGTTTAAGCGGTCAGCTGCTTATGGCATATGGCTGATTGTTGCCTTGTAGCGTCATAACCTCCCCGATTTCCAGCATACGGTTGTCATCCCCGAGAAATCGGGGATCCAGATTCAGCCTTTTGCTAAGGGTTTTGTCTGGGTTCCCGCTTCCGCGGGAACGACGCTGAGGGGCCAAGTTAAGCAAAAAGCAGTAAGCTTTAAGTTATGAGTCGTCAGCAGCTGTGGCTTATGGCTTACAGCTGCTAGCTGCACCTATTTCAACCCCACATTCCAATTCCACAATCCCTGCCTTGGTTTCATTTGAACATTTTTTGGTATGGGCTCGACCATATCCACAAAAAGGCTGTAACCGGCATTTTTGAGCTGATTCTGTTTTTTATGCAAATCAAGTTTCCAATTGGGAAATAGCCAGCTATTTGGTCCATATGTACTTGCCCAGGCAGCCTCACCCCTTGGGCTGATAAAGGTGGCATTCAAAGCCACCCCTGCGGTCTCGATTCTGGAGATGCATAAGGGCCAATTGGCTTTTAATACTATGCCCAGCGGAAGGTTGCTTTGTCCCGGCAGTGCAAAATAATCATCTTTGCCCAGCTCCGGACTGACGATGACACCGGAAAAACCCAAGCGTTTGAGGAAATCCACTGCCAACCCATTGGCAATATTACAGAAAGGGCCGGCCCACAGGACCATTGATTTGCGCTTGCCAAACAGGGAAATCTGGCCCGGCATATTGCATACAAATCGCCTGGCTCCCCGGCGCACTGTCTCGGTCAGCATTTCATGCAACTGGGTGGCATCATCGGGCCATATCACTGGTGGCAACCACCACCAATACTGTTTGATCCGGGTTGGATGACAGGCGGCGATGGCCTCGGTTGACAGCCACAAGCCCTTTTGATCCCCCTGCGACGTGACCCGGGGCATGCGTTCAACCCGCATATCCATTGTGGCAAGCGATTTTCGGGACGGTTTTCCGGTTTTGCTATAAATTTTTGGTGTTTTTTTGGGGCTAGCTTGCCCGGACGATGTAATCCTGAGTTCCTTTTCGAGCTTGGCGATCTCTCGGCGAAGATAATCTTCCTGCCGGTCCACCAAAAATACGGGTGCGCCCTTGGCGCCTCGATTCCGAGAAAAGGATTTCAAATAAAACCGTCCCCGCGCCGGAATCGATCGGTTTATCCGCCGAACGCTATGCCAGGCATCGTCCTCATAGCCGATTCTGAGAACGTCACCGGCCAGGAGCGCCTCCCGCGGTATCAAATACGGTTCCCCCTGGGAGCCCTTGACCTGTCCCACCAGCAAACCAGAACCGGTCTGGGTCCCCCGGACGACCGGGTGTTGGGGTCGTTGGGGCAAAAAATTAAAGTGGGTGGCGGAACGTCCCAGGGACATTTCCAATAGACCCAGGGCCTGCCGTTTTTTTTGGGGATCACGACCTTGGTCCCGCAGCATTTTATAGGCCGTCACTGTATAGTAAACATAATGGGGGCTTTTTTTTCGGCCTTCTATCTTCCAGGCCCGTACTTGCGGAATATCCTTGAGGACCTTGACCAGCACATCCAAACTTAGATCCTGGCAGGAAAAGAAGCGGCCTTCCTGACCGGCGGCGCGGTAGCGTCGCCGACAGGGTTGCACGCAGCGGCCCCGGAGTCCGCTTTTACCGCCAAAATAACTGCTCCAATAACAGCGCCCGGACACACCGTAGCACAGGGCGCCATGCACAAATACTTCCAAGCCCAATCCATTGGGGCAAGCCGCGGCCATCTGTTTGATTTCATCCACATGCAACTCACGGGGCATAACAACGCGATGGGCTCCGATTTCCTTTTTTGCCTGGATCAATGCCTTCTCAAAAGTGATGTTGGCCAATGTGGAAAGGTGGATTTCCTTTTTAAATCCGCACTGGACAGCCAGTGGTATCATTGATAGGTCCTGAACAATCAAAGCATCCGGATTGACCTCCTTGCGCAAACGCCGCAACAGCAATTCGGAATGTTCCAAGTCGGCCGGTTTAATCAGGGTATTGAAAGCGATGTATACCCGGATGCCCCGGCTATGGGCCAAACGCACTAAGGCAGCCAACTCTTCAAATGAAAAATTGGGAGCCGCCATGCGGGCAGAAAACTGTTTTAGACCGCAGTAAACGGCATCCGCACCGGCAGCAATGGCAGCCAAAAAGGCGCTCTTGCCACCCGCTGGGGCTAAAATTTCCGGGCTGATGGTCCGGTGTTTTTGCGTTGTTGCCATGATACCTTTAATTCAAGATAATAGCGCCTGTCATCATTCACCGGCGCTGGTTATTACCCGGCTTGGAAATATGGACAAACGCGCCGTATCGTTAGAATCAAACCAATTCCAAACAAAAGAGCCGGTGGCTTGTGAAGGGCGTCATCCTGGCTTGACTTGTCAGCATTTCTAATATAATTTATGCTCACAATCAAATCATTAATTTTGACAGTTCCGTAAGCATAACCCATCGGTTTACGGATGACCTACAGGCTGTCTCAAAACCTTTCCGGTAATTATTCGCAAACGGGTGTCGGGTTATATGAATTCCAGCGGGCCTTTAACTGCTGATCAAAACCAAGAGCGGGTTTATCTCGATTTTTATAATTTGGTCGAAGCGCCCTTTGCCATAACGCCGGACCCCGAATTTCTGTTTTATTCGACTACCCACCAAAATGCGATCAATAAATTACTGTACGGCATTCAAAACCGTATGGGCTTTCTGCTCCTAGTCGGCGAAGTGGGTACCGGCAAGACCACCATTTGCCGATGCCTGCTTGACAACCTGGCCACCAAAGCCGCGACGGTATACATCATTAACCCGTCCCTTTCCGGAACCGAATTGATCGCCAGCATTTTAGACGATCTGGGAATCGACTATCCTGTTGGTGCATCAAAAAAAGACCTCATCGATGCCCTTAATCGATTTTTGCTATCCAGTACAAATGAACAACCGGTCGTTATCATAATCGATGATGCCCAAACCATGCATTCCGATTCCCTCGAGGATCTGCGGTTGCTCTCAAACCTGGAAACCGACAAAGATAAACTGCTCCAAATTCTTTTGGTGGGTCAACCGGAACTATTGGAACAACTGGCGCGACCCGAAATGAGACAACTGAAACAGCGGGTCGCCCTGACTTGTCACCTTGATTTCCTGACAAAAAACGAGATTGGCGGGTACATTTCCCGACGTCTGTTCGTGTCCGGTGACAAAGGCCATATTCAATTTAAATCCGATGCGGTTCGTCGCATTTATGTCAAATCCAAGGGAATACCCAGGGTGATTAACCGGATTTGTGACTATGCCCTGACCGCTGGATATGTGGCCGACAGTCATGAAATTGATCAAAAGCATGTAAAAAAAGCGGTCCAGGAACTCAAAGGTCTGGGGGAAAATACCACCGTATCCGCAGCCAGCGGCACCAGTAAACGCAAATGGGTTGTGATGCTACTGATACTAAGTCTGGTCTATACAGGTATTGTTGCAGCGGTGTGGCGATTGGCACCCCGGTTGGTGCCGGTCAGCACGGATGTGCTGGCCCCACCCCCAAACCAGCCGAATTCGATCCCCATTGCAAAAGCCAGCCAACAGGCTTCTCAGCTGGCCACAACCTTGCAGGAAACGCTTGCGCCTGCGCCCGCCGAAACGAATACATCAACACCATCCGAAATGCCGACATCCGCCTCCACGGAGTCATCCCCCGCAACCCCATCCATATCGCCACCGGAATCATCCAAGCCGGATGACGATTATTATGTGGTTCGGGTAGCCTCTTTTAGGACCATGCAGCGCGTCCAAAAGGCCACCGCCCAACTGAGCCAAATGGGAATTCAATCATTTTGGAAATTTATGGATCTGGGTCCAAAAGGTCAATGGTACGGGGTTTACACCGGAAAGTTCAAGACGTTGGAAGAAGCCAAGCAGTTTCGTATCGAGAAGCAGCTTTTTGATGCGATTATCGAACACCGATATGGAGATAACCCATGAGCCTGATGAATGATGCTTTGCGTAAAAAACGAAGTGAAAAAAAGCATCCTTCCGCTACGGACTTTCTAAAAACCGACCCCGAATCGAATTCAAAAAGCAAGATCAAGATGATCGGTTTGGTACTCATCGGCCTGTTTATTTGTACAATCGGTGGCTACTTTGGGTATGAATATTATTCCCTTTCACGACCGATGACGCCGCACCAGCCATCGCCCTTGGTTGCAGCCACGACACCACCACCATCACAATCAGAACCGGCACCTGAAGTCGGAATGAATCAGGCAGGTGACGGGCACGAACCGCTTAAAACAGACCCACCCGGCGAACAAAACCCGGACAAACCCGCCACGGAGATTGCAGCCAAGGCTCAAACCGATTCCCGGCCTCAAACTGAAACAGCAAAAATTGAAGAAGATCAGCCAGAAGACGCCAAAAGGCAATCTCCGGCTGCGTTAGCAAAATCAGAAACGACCTCGCGCCAGGCCAGCCCCATGCCCACACCCGTTATCGAACCGGACGGGCCCGCGCCGGCGCCGCCATCCCCAAAACCGCCCTCACCGCAAAAGGCGGCAACACCCCGGGAGCTATCGCTTGCTCAAAATAAACCCGCGTCCATCGCCGAACGGTTTTATCGCAAGGGATTGAGCTACCATCGTCAAAACAATCTTGAGAAGGCGATTCCCATGTATTTGGCCGCCCGGAAGAAAGATCCAAACCACACGGCCACATCTTTTAATTTGGCTTCGGCCTACATTCAAGTCGGTGCGTATGCAGAGGCCCAGACCATTTTATCCGATTTGCATGTAAAAGAACCGGGCAACCCGGAAGTTTTGTTGAATATGGCCGTGGTGGAACTCGGTATGGATCACCCGGAACAGGCACTTGCCTTTTTGGATCGGGCCGCACTGAAGTTTGTGCAACCACGGTATGAAGTCCTTTTTCATCAGGGCACTGCCCATAGCCGCCTGGGTAATTTTAACCAGGCGATAACCTTCTATCAAAAGGCCGCCAGGATTGCCCCTGAAAAAGCCAGATTGTCTCTGAACATTGCCATAGCCTATGACAATTTAAACCAGTACGATCAAGCCATTGAATATTATCTGTCATCTTTGGATCAGTATCAAAACCTGGATCTCACGGAGCGGCATGAAATCGAAAAGCGCGTACGGGAACTAAAGGCCTATCTGGCCCAAACGCAGCAATAAAAGTACGCTTAAACCGGAATAACCCAAATATTGAGCTGGTAGACGCTAATTGCTTTCAGCGGAATGCCACTTGAATCCTAAAACTTAAAACCTAACACGCTATTTCAAAGGGGTATTCGATGAAAAAACGGTTGGGAGATATACTCCTGGAAATGGGTTTTATCGGCCAGGATCAGCTGGAAATGGCCCTGGCTGAATCAAAAGAAACCGGTAAGATGCTCGGGGATGTTCTTCTGAGGCTGGACTGGCTCACCGAAGAGCAGCTGCAGCTTGCCATTGCCGTTCAAAGTGGTGCCAAACTTCTGGACCGGTCTACGGTACAAGTGGATCAACAACTCCTGGCTGAGATACCCCAAAAGTTTGTGCTTAAACATGGCATATTTCCGTTCGCACGCGAGGGGAATGTAATTCAAGCCGCCACCAATAATCCCTTTGACGTGGTTGCCAGAGATGAGCTTGCCCGCTTGACCGGTCAGCAGGTCACCACTTACATCGCCCCCAAAGAATGGATCTCCAAAAACATCGAGCTCTATTATCAAACCGCCAAGGCGATTGATGAAGACATCGAAAAAGCCGTACGGATAACCGAAGTCCTGGAGGACGAATTCGAAGATTCCCAAATCGTCACCCTGGCCGACCGCCTGATTGAAAAAGGACACGTAATCGGCGCCAGCGATATTCATGTGGTACCGGATGTCAATTTGGTACGCGTCTACTATCGCATCGACGGTGTATTACACCAAAGTTATCTTTTTCCCACGGCATTCAGTCGGAGTCTGGTAACACGCTTTAAGATCATGGGCGATATGGACATCTCCAATCCCAATATCCCCCATGATGGACGGATTAAATACCGGGGCCCTGTGGGAGATATCGATATCCGTGTATCCACCTTTCCGACCCATCTGGGTGAAACGGTCGTCATGCGACTGCTAGCCTACAGCACCGTGGTCGGAGACATTCAGGTCCTGGGGTTCGAGCCTGACGACCTGGACCGGTTTGTCAAAACCATCCACCGTCCTTATGGCCTGATTGTCTCCACCGGTCCCACCGGCTCAGGCAAAACCACCACCTTGTATTCTGCCCTCATGGCCATCAACAGCCCGGAAGTCAACGTCATGACCGTGGAGGATCCCATCGAATATATGATTCCCACCGTGCGGCAGACGGCTGTCAACCCCAAGGCCGGCCTCACCTTCAGCAATGCGCTCCGATCCGCCATGCGTCAGGATCCGGACATTATCCTTGTGGGTGAAATCCGTGATCGTGAAACCGCCGACCTGGCCTTACGGGCCTCTATGACCGGCCACCTGGTGCTTTCGACCCTGCACACCAATGACGCCGCTTCGGCCATTAACCGCCTGCTTGATTTGGGTGTAAACACAAGCATCCTGGCCTCTTCCTTGACATTGATTGTTGCCCAGCGGTTGATTCGCAAGGCCTGTACCCAATGTAGCCAAATCATCGATGCCCCTCCGGAAATAGAAGCGCCTTTTAAAGACAACAATTTGGAGCCTCCTGAAAAGGTAATTCAGGCCGTGGGCTGTCAGAGCTGCTACAATTCGGGCTACAGCGGCCGGACCGGCATATATGAGGTCATTAAAATCGATAAAGCCATCGAACAATTGATTTTCTCGGGCGCCCTCAAGAGCACCATCGAAGCCGAAGCTATCAAAACCGGCACCAGCCTGATGTTCAAACAGGCCCTGCGTAAAGTCGCCAACCATATCACGGCCATGGATGAAGTCTATCGGGTGGTCGCAGATGCCTAAATTTCGCTACAAAGCCATCGATGCCGCCGGCAAAACGTCCCGGGGCATCGTGGTCGCATTTTCTGAGACCCATGCGGAAGACAAACTCAATCAAAGGGGCCTTACGCTCATTCTCTCGGAACGGGTCCGGGAATCTGCCCTGGCCAGATTTTTTATCAAAGGGCGTATAAAACCGAGAGAATTGATCGAGTTTTACTACCGTTTATCCCAGACCCTGGAACTGGGCCTGCCCATGCTGTCGGCTCTGGAGGAGAACGAAAAGATCATTCCAACGGCCTCTTTTCGAAAAATCATTGAAGAGCTGCGCATGTCCATTGAAGCCGGCAACTCCCTTTACGAAGCCATGGCGCAATATCCCCATATTTTTGAACCGCTGGACCTGGCCATTGTAAGATTGGGTGAAGAAACGGGCGTCCTGGCAAGTAGCCTAAAGGAACTGGCCGAATTTATCGAATGGAAGGAAGATATCCGCTCCACCCTAAAACGGGCAGCCATATATCCGTCATTCATCATCTTAGCAATTGTGGCCGTTATCGGTGTATGGGTTGGCTACGTTTTACCGCAAATGGCAGTTTTATTGACCGAAATGGGCGTCGCGCTCCCCAGCGTTACCCAGTTGGTATTAAATGTAAGCAATTTTATTCAAGCTTATTGGCTTTGGCTACTTGGCGGAATCATCGTGGTTTTATTTCTGGCTTACCTATATCAAAAGGCACCTCAGGGCAAAATTATGTTTCACCGCGTTATCTTGAAATTCCCTTTGATTGGCGGTATCCTTGCCAACATTGCCCTGGCTCGTTTGAGCAACAATTTTGCGACCATGTACTCGGCCGGAATGTCTATCAATAATATATTTGAAATACTGTCCGACCGGATATTAGGTAACCGTTACCTGGAGCTGCAGCTTAAAATCGCTTATGATGATATTCAACGCGGAGAATCGATTTCAGATGCCATGGCATCCGCTAAAGGATTTCCCACCCTTCTGATCGGGGCGGTTCGAAATGGCGAAACCACCGGTACCATCGATGAGGCCTTCAAACGCCTGGGAACCTATTACGACGGTGAGGTCAAGCGCAACGTGGAAACCATGATCAATGCGCTCGAACCCCTGTCCATTATCATTCTGGGCGGCATTTTCGGCCTGATCGCGCTCTCGATCATGCTGCCGCTGTATGATGTAATCGCGGAGATACAATAGCCTGAGCTTTCAGCCTTAACTGGATGCCGGATGCTGGTTGCTGGTTGCTGGTTGCTGGATACTGGATGCTGCTTTTAGTAATTTGCCCGTATCTCCTCAGATGTCAGCGCCTGATCATAGATGGCCACGCTGTCGATGAGGCCTTCAAAATAATTGTTAGTGCCTTCAAAATCGGCACCGATGCTCAGATCCACCCCGGTCATGAGCGGCAGGCTGCGAGTGACGACCCGCTCATCATAAACACCGTCATAATAAATGTGCATGCTGTCGGCTGAGCTGTCATACACAAAGGCGATAAAATGCCACTGGTCCAGGGGCATATCGATGGTTTTTTGGGTGACGGTAAAATCGGATCCGTCGCCGATGCCGCCGTAGGGCTTGCCATTATCCACCCCTAAAAAGTAAAAATAACTGCCCGATCGCCGCGACAGCACCTTGGCAAAACTGCCCCGGCTGCTCTCCCGGATCCAGGCCGTGATGGTCAGGGCCTGGTTGAAACGCAAATCAGGGTGGTCGTTAACCAGCACATAATCGTTGCCGTCAAATGATAATGCCTGGTCTGCCTGGCCGTTCCGGTCTGGTGCCCAAGAGGCGCCATTGATACTGCCATCATGCCCGTTGCCGCTGGCGTCGATTGCATTGCCATCGAAATAATACGAAGCCACCAGATCCGAATGGCTATGGTTGTGATACAACTGGCGGATGGTGGTACTGTCAAGTGCCACATCGTATATGGCCACATCGTCGATGATACCCTGAAAATAATTGCTGCTCCCACCTGAGTCTGCGCCAATGGAAAGGCTAATTCCGGCCGTGGCCGGCAGGTTTTCCGGCACGGGTTCGGGCACCTCCGTGCCTGCAAAATGCATGTACATTTTGTCTTGAGCATCATTGTAGGCAAAGCCCGCATGGTTCCAGTGATCTCCGGACATCACCAGGGATTTTGCGGTCACGTCAAAACCCGTTCCATCCCCGATGCCGCCGTAGGGTTTGCCGTTGTCCACACCTAAAAAATAGAAATAGGAACCGCTGCGCCGGGAAACGATCTTGGCATACGTGTGGGGCACGCTTTCCTTAATCCAGGCCGTCAAGGTCAATTCATCCACCAGCTGCAGACTGGGATGATCCGGCACCAGGATGAAGTCGCCGTTGCCGTCAAAACTCAGCGCCGTACCGCTGCCGTCCGGCGTATCAGTGGTCCAGGCCGTATCACCGTTTAAGCTGCCATTGTTGGGCCCGGCTCCATCCTGAACAACCGGTCCACTGCCTTCATTAAAATCCCATTCGGAGATAGGGCTGGGACCGCCGCCGCAGGAAAGCACCTCTAACGTGTAGCGACGCGTAACCGATGTGCCGTCCGCGTCAGTCACCGTAATGTCAAATGTTTCTGTTCCAGCCGACAATGGTGTCCCCGTCAGTCTGAGGTGTCGATTTGTGGCGCTTATGCCGGTAATCCATGTGGCGCTAATGGTGTTTGCCCACGTATAGGCCGGATTGGGGCCCAAGGGTACGCCCCCTTCGGCAAACAAGTCGGCCCGATAGCTTTGCCCCACACACGCAGTGGGTAATTCATTGTTCAATAATGCCAGACGCCCGCTGGTCGTGCTAAAGCACCCCACGGCATCGCGGAGTTGGTCCAATGTGATCGCAATGTTGATATCGGTCGAGGCCAGCGCCAGCGCACCAGCATAGACGCCGGATGTGGCGGGTGTTGAAGATAGGGTCCGATCATGCCCGGGACTCAGGATCACAAAAGCAATGGATTCACCGGCACCATCCGTAATTCCCGTGGATGTTTTGCCGCAAATGCCTCCATTGGCCAACAAGGTCAAATCCGCATCGTATGCATAAATAAAGGCCTGATGCCAGGTATCGTCGCACGTTTTGACGACGTCACAAAATTCATCGATATCGGTATCGGGGACACCGTCATCCCAAATGGGCAACACACCACTGCTTGTAGACCAACTGACGATGGCCGCTGCCGCCGCTGACATGGTTTCGTTCGTCTTTTCATACTGGGCATTTTCGACGCGCTGTTTGACGGCACCAATACCGACCCCCAAAACAGCGCCAAAAACAACCACCATCAAAATCAGGGGTAGAAGCGCTAGACCTTTTTTATTACGAAGGTACATAGTTAGTACCGACTTGGTCGGAGAATCCTGTAAGGATGAATTCATCCGGTTTTAGGTTTTAAGTTTTAGGTTTGTTGATAGCTCTCGGCGGATAGCGATGAGCTGTCTTAAAACTTAACACCTAAAACGCTTGTATATCTATGCTACCGTGAATGGCCCACAACACAGCGGATGCGGCGATATCGACTCAAAAAACATCCGCGCTAGGGGTTGATGGTGAGAACAAACGACTTCCGGCTGCAATTGTCAGCGTTGCCGGCATTGTTGCAGGCCGGATCATTGCCGGTCTGGTTGTTGTCTCTCACAAACACGCTTATTAAAAAGGAGCCGCTTTCGGTCAGGCCCGGTCCGCCCGAGATGGTCAACGCGTCGGCCTGAAAGGGTGACCAGGCTGTCTCAACCTGATCCCAACAACGGCTGGGAGCCGCATCGTCGGGGTAGCGGATGAATCCCGGTGTAATTACCAGGCCTCCCGGGATGCCATCAATGGCATTGCGGTTGCCGATCTCCACGCACCAAAGGTAATCCCCACCGGCACCGAAAGACACCCCGCCCTCGGCGTATACGCTGGCCAGATAGGCATCGCCGCTGTTGGTGGACGGCAATTCAGTGTTTAAAATTTTCAGGGGGGCTCCTTGACACCCGCTGTTGGTCCGCAATTCCCCCAAGGTGACGTATGCGACAATATCATCATATACCTCGGGTCGGTTTAAGCGAGGCACACCGGCCTCATAATTGGGACAATCAATACCATTGGTGCAATTGTCGAGGGTGCCGGTACCCGGTTCGTAGACCCCGATGCAGGTCTGGCCGGCCGGACAGCCTGCCGTCACGACACCGGTCTGGGGATTGTAATCCATGGCCCCGCTGACCACGGCAAAGGCAACATTGGGGATGCGGTCCGTACAGCTTAGGTCGCGACAAATGGTAAGGTTGGTGGTCTTGCGGCTACACAGGAGCCCCGGAGGCGCTTGTGGAACGGCCGAAAAAAGAAGATTATCGAAAAAATAATACAGGGGTTTACCGGCTTTGTCCCTTCTGCGCGTAACCACCTCACAGAATTCATCCAGGGTGGCGTCAGCCGTATTATTCCCCCATTGGGGCAGGCGCTTTTCCGTGGCGGCAAAGCCCACAATCGATTCCACGGCAGCCTGGACGATCTCGGTTGTGGCCATGCGGTTGGAGCGCTCCGTCAAGGGTCTCACCAAGGCCACACCAAATCCAACCAGCAGCCCGATGATTACCATCACGATGGCCACCTCTATGATCGTAAACCCTTTATGGTTCATGGTTGACAAGAGGGACCGCCTTTACCCATGCCAGTTTATGGTAATGGGGATGCCAGTTTTCTTGACATCCCCAATCGAATCCTTGCGAGATTTTATAGGTCAACATACATGGTCAAAGGCGTCGTCGTGGTATAGTCGGCACTGGCTCGAATGGATCCCGTAGTTCTAACCCCATCATCCAGACTGGTATCGATGGCCAAGGCCACGTCAACCGGTACTGTGTTATAAAAAATCCAGTTGGAGGCCCGGCCCGGTACAGCTGAATACTGCACAAAATAGGTGCCCCCAAAGGGATGGCTCGGAAATCGAATCGGAGGCCCGAGATACCCGGCCGGCGAGCCGGTTATCAGGCCAGCACCTGAAAGATGGGCAAAAAGGTCTTCATCTTCAGCCGCAGCTACCTGGCCATTTCCGTTTCCATTGGTTATGAGGGCCACGCCTGGCAGATGCGTAGTTGCAAAGGGATCGTCCCCCGGATAGTAGCCAAAGCGGTCCTGGTAGGTAAATATGGCCGCCCGTAGCTCATCTCCATTTTTCATTACGCGCTTAATCTTGGCATTTTCAATCATTTCCTGGCCTTTAAGGACACCGCCGATCAGCAGGCCAATGATCACCAATACAATGGCGATCTCCACCAAGGTAAAACCGGAATTATCATTCATTTTTTTTCGCAAGCATTTCATATATAGACTCCTTTCAAGTATACGCTGCCTTAATCACAAAAGACACTAAACCGTATTGCATTAAATCGATTTATAAGCAGGCTTTGTGCCAAAAAATGATCTTCACGAACCCAATGTGGGGCTTATCTCTATAACATATTATTATTTATATCAATTTAAATGCAGAAAATCAATACAAAATATCTCTGATTATGGTCCTGATGGGCCAAAAGCCTTAAATCAACACATTTTGTTGCTTATCCTACAATAAATGTTAATTCATTTAGTCAATTTTTCGTATATAGGGGGTAATATATACCACCAGTTCTTTGTTTTCCTTGACATCATTCATGTGCTTAAAAAAGGCTCCCAGACCCGGGATGCGACTAAGCAGTGGCAGGCCTTGGTGGTTGGCTTGCCGAATCTGACTGATGAGACCGGCTAAAACAATGGAATTGCCTTCACGCACCCGAACCGTGGTGGAAAGCTCCTGGAGATCGATGATCGGATTGTTGATAGCTTGAGAGGAAGTAGACCCGGTGGGCAGCTCCACCCGTTCTTCTCCCTGTATCCGCGTGATGGTGGGAATGATGTTTAGGGTCACGATACCGTCATTGGAAATGTGGGGGGTGATACCCAGCTGCAAGCCCAAGATGGCCCTTTTAATGGATGTCCCGAATGTGATCACCCCGGTTTCAGCATCCCGGTCGACACCCGACACATCCCCGTAAGGGAATTGAAACCCCACCGTCAAGACGGCTGACTGGCCGTTCATAACCGAGAGATGCGGATTGGACACCACGGTGACGTCTCCCTGGGTCTGCAGATAATCAAGAATCGCTGAAAACCCGCTTTGATCGGCTTTGACAACTGAACTACCGCTGTTGATGCTGAGATTGAACGTATCCGTCAGGTTGTTATTCGAATCGATAAAACTAATATTGAGATTGGACCAATCAATACCATAGCTGTTGTCTTCGTTGAGGGATACTTCCATAATTTTGGCTTCGATAAAAACCTGGCGATGCAAAGCTTCCTTGAGCGAGTCCAAAAAATGAACCATGGAGGCGACCCGTGACGGCATGTCCGCCATATAGATGATACCGGCGTTGCGGTTTATGCGCACGATCCCGTTTTCAGATCGAAACATGTCCAGGGCTTCGGCGACATTGGTCCAAACATCCGTCACCTTTGTTTCACGTTTGGCCTTCACCAGAAATTTACCACTGACACCGGACTCCTCCACGCCGGAAGCCAGCATGTCACCGCCGATTTCAATATCGGTTTCGCCGGCAATATCCAGATAATCAAACTGATAAATGCGTTCCTCAAACACGTTGATAAACAGGGTGTCGCCTTCAATTTTCCAGGCATAACCGGCACCGTTCACAACCACCATATTCAGAGCCTCGATCAAAGTGGCCTGTTGCAGATGGACCGTCAGGCGTCGGTTCAAATCAACGGCCGCCTCCACCGACATATTCAAATGCGTATCGCGGTTAATTATCTTCAGGACCTCAGCCAGGGCCACATCACTGAATACCCCCGAAAATATGGTTGCATCCGCGTGTATATCCTGAACGATGGGTTCCAACTTCTCCTGAATGGCCACCGATACCGGGGTCGGGTCAGGCTTTTCCGCTTGAAGGATCTTTTTGGGTTGAATAGCGTCCATATCATCCAATTGGACCGGTCGGGGTTCATGCACGGAACAGCCCAGGACAGTTCCCAGCATGAACAACACCATGCTGAACCAAACGCATTCTTTATGCAGAAAACACATTAGACCTCCACGTTGCAGCGTAGGAAGTTAAACGACATCCCAATCTATTGAACACCGCCGTTACTGGCATCAACAGAGAAATCCACATCGGGCGCCGGAATAAACCAGGATTCTTTATCCCGGGTCAGAAGAACCCCGTTGGATTCAATTTTTTCTAGGTAAAATTCTCCGATCCGGCTCTTTTCCTCCCGGGCCTTGCCCGCAATCACAGCCAGGTGAACCGTATTCCCGCTGGCATCGTATATGGTCAGGATGCCGTTTAATGGCGGCAGAATCACCTCTTTCTTTTTGACCGGCTCGATCCTCTTTTTCACAACGGTTGCAGGTTTCGATTTTTTTACCGGAATGACAGCCACAATTTTGTTTATATCGATTGATGCGAGAATCCGATCGATTTCTTTCTGAGCCAGCATCTTTTTTAACCGAGACTCAAGCTCCATTTCCAGTCGTTGCCACTTCGTAATGGTTTCTCTTGCCTCCGGCGACAATCCTGCCAGGGGTTGGTCCAGCAACGATATCATGGTGACCCCGTTGTACCAGAGAATCAGCAGAGCCGCTAAAACCCAGAAACCGATGGTCAATCTTTTTGGATTACCCTTGGTTATCATGCTGCCTTTTTCGCCCTGGCATCCAAAAGCGCGACCTTACAGGGCCTGGACATATGCCCAGCCGCGTTCCGAAGGCCATGTATACCTTTCTCAAGTTGGATTCGCATCTCCAGAGGTTTGGCTGAATCTAAAGTCCATTTTTATAAAAAAAGCATAGCCCTTCACATCTTTATTTTCCAGCATCCGAACCTGCTTTACCACGAGATAAGGAATTTCATTTTCGAGTCCCTGCAACCAGTAGATGAGTTTGCGGTATGAGCCATTAACCTGCAAATTCAGCACCACCCGATCCCCCAGCAAAGTTGTCGGATCACGTTCCATTTGAAAGCCGGACAGCCCCTGATCGTCAGCGCGGGCCTGGAGGATATTCTTGAGGGACAACAGCTCGATCTGTAATGAATCGATAGGTTTATGCATTGCCGTGCGCTGGTTTATCACCTGTGTTATTTTTTCAAAGTTTTGCTTCAAGAAAGCCTCATCCATTCGGATGGATTCTGTGAAAGCTTGATGGCTTTTTATTTGCTGAATCGTTTGGCTGTTTATATAGGTCAGCACCAGGGAACCCGCCCAAATAATGCCGATAGCAATCCAAGTTCTGGCCAATCTGTTTTTCATCGCAGTTTGAATTCAAATTCTATGGGGAAATCAGTAAAGCCCGGCCCGGACTGGATCTCACCCAATTCCACGTCCCGGGTTTCAAGTTTCGGGCTGCCGGTAAAGGTTTCGCTGATATTCGCAAGTAGCGAGGACAGTGATTCTCTGAACCCGGCCATGTCTTTGGCCCTGACAACACAATTCAGGCTCACGCCCGAAACCGCGGCGATTTCCAATTTTAGTTGTTTGATGCGGACGTTTTCCGGTAGGCACTTTGCCAGGTCAACCATTGTTTTCCAGGATGCCCGTCGACGGGTCTCATTCATAACGAGATCAAGGGATTCATTGTACTGCGCGATTACCTCCCGGGAGGATTGACCGGTCACACCGCTGATCTGATTCGTTTTCGGGTATCTCTCCAACCAGTGCATCAAATAATACTGTTCTGCCCCCAGAATCAATACCAGGAGAATGCCAATGAGGACGCCGGCAACTTGAACCGGCCGCCATTCCCTTGCTTTGGCATGTTCTTTTTGGGCGATGGTCAAAAATTTACGTGCTGATGCCAGATCTTTGGGGTAAAAAATGCTGCAAGGTCCCAGTACACCGATAGTCTCTTCAAGTGCCTCTTCCCTGACGTGACCGCTATCTAAGGCGTGAACCTCCCTGCCAAGACTGTCGGAAAGGGTCTTCGCATCTTCCGGGAAGGGAGAATCGATGAAAATATATGTCAGGTCGGCCTTTTTCTTTTGGGAAAATAAATAGACAGATTGATTGATTTCATAGGTCAATGCATTGAGGACGTCCGTATCATCCCCTTGGGTATGCACGCTTTGGATACTTCGTGAAAACAGAAATTGCTCCTGATGGTAAAAATACAAATGGGAAGATTCAGCTAGTTTTTGTATCAAACCAACACCGGCATCAACCATTTCAGGATGGGCCTTGCCAAGCTTTTTGGCCCAGATAAACGCTGGTGTGCTTATGTCGAATGGTGGCAGACCCCATGTATCAAACTTTTGATATAATTGGTAGGATTTGGGCTCCTGAAGAAAAAACACGTACAGATTGCCGGCCTCAGACCTATCTGTTGTGAAGGCATACCCGTAAAACAAACCAATATCTGGCAAATCAGGAAATTCGGAAGCCAGGTTCCTTTCGATAAAGGGCTCCACGATGGACGGCTTCTTGGATTGCAGGGTCAAATTCGTCTGGCCGATCCAATAATCCGGCACCAGTAGCAATTGGTTTTGGCGATTGCGGACCATGGTGGGTAGGGATGTGGGCTTAAAATCGTCCGCTAAAAATTCTTCCAGCGGAACGGTATGATCCAACTGCAATTCATTGCCGGCGAAGGACACAAACGACAATACGTCCGCATGCACGATTGTCATTCCATGTGATCTCGATTTAAACATCCCGATTGGGCCCTTTTATGCTGAAATGAACACACCTCTCCCCTTTCCCTTCGGCATCGTTTACATGTCGATCAAGCGGGAATTGAGCGAATTGGTCATGAATTGTCTGTATTCGTTTAGGCTATAGCCAACAATCCGTAGTGTGTCAAGAAGAAACCATAACAAGATATGGTAGTTATCGTAACAAAATCCCACGCGCGTGCGCGTGAATTTGTTTCGGTACGAAACAGGCACAGCCCATTTCTGATCCCAAAGTCATAAAGACATTGTTATTCCAAATTCCGGTATTATAATTCCTTAGGCTATTGGGCTGAAGACTGTTAGGTAAGAGAGTTGGTTTTTATGTATAAAATCGCACCTTGTTCACAAACCATTTTACTTTGGGAATGTGATGGCGTGATACCGTTTACAGTGCAGCGCCTAATAGTCTAACGGCCTAAAGACCTAACTTACCTGAATTTGGAGGATTTATCATGAAAATAGCGGTCAGTGGAAAAGGCGGTGTCGGCAAAACGACGTTTTCCTCCCTGTTTATTCGAACTCTCAATGCAGATGGCAAACACGTGTTGGCAATCGATGCCGACCCCGATGCCAACCTGGCATCCGCCATCGGTATCAATCGCTCTGAAACCATTACGCCCATTGCCGAGATGAAAGATCTGATTTTTGAAAGAACCGAAGCCAAGCCTGGTACAATCGGCGGTTTTTTCAAGCTCAATCCCAAGGTTGACGACCTACCCGATGCCCTTTCCATCCGCTATGAAAACATAAAGCTCATGCGGCTGGGGGGCGTAAAAAAAGGTGGCGCCGGGTGTATCTGCCCCGAAAGTACGCTGCTCAAAGCCCTCGTCACCCACATCGTACTGGCCCGGGACGAAGTTGTGGTGATGGACATGGAAGCCGGTATCGAGCATCTGGGACGCGGTACGGCGCAAGCCGTTGATAAATTATTGGTCGTTGTGGAGCCGGGACGTCGCAGCATCGATACTGCCGGACATATTCGAACCTTGGCCGCTGAAATCGGCCTGGCCAACATTGCCGTAATAGGAAATAAAATCAGGGGGTTAAACGATGAAGCCTTCTTAAAAAAGCACTTGCCGGATTTCGACTATTTGGGATCTCTGCCCTATGATGAGTCGCTGATTGAAGCGGATTTGGCCGGCAAGTCTCCCTACGATACGGCCTCACTCAGCAAGGAGGCGGTTAGGGAGATTGTGGCAAAGCTATAACGACGGCTATAAGCAATCAGGTGTACGCATGAAGCAGCTGACAGCGTCACTCGTTCCTTCCAGTCGTTCCCAGGGAAACAAAAACCCAGTCAAAACGCTCAGCTCTTCCCGTCATCCCGGGCCTGACCCGGGATCCAGTCGAGGCTGACAGCTAATTGCAAAAGGCTGTTTCTGGATCCCCTTTTCCAAGGAGAGGACAACCGAAGGCTGGGATGCCCCCATAGCTCTTTAGGTGTTTAGGCTGTTAGCTGCAAATGGTCACAAAGCGTTTCAAGCTAACTTGAGTCAGCATGCACGAAACGTTGGACGCCTATCAGCCTGATAGTCTTCAGCCTTCAGCCTGTTTTCTCGAATGTGTTCATGATTGTTCGCGTTGTGATGGGCAATTCAGGAGTGCATGGATACATCCGTCACAATCCCGGCTTAAGAGAAAACATTGGTAATCTCCGCCTCCACCTGAAACAGATAAGCAATCAAGGCCGCCCGGATCCACATGCCATTGCGCTCCTGGCGCCAATAGGCCGCCCGTGGATCTTTGTCAACAGCCACATCGATTTCATACCGTCTTGGCAACGGGTGCAAAATGACACAATGGGCATGAATCCGGTCCAGGTGCTCCTTCTTAAAATGAAAAGCCGGATAGGTCTCGGCTTTATGGGTCGGGTCCTCGGAATATTCGTTCTGAATTCGGGTCATATATATGGCATCCACCAACGGCATGATGCTCTCGAAATCCTCGGTCTCGTGAAAGGGGATCTGATGTTTGTCCAGAAATCCCTTGATATCATCCTTCATTCGATACACATCCGGCGCAGCAAAATAGAGTTCCACATCCCGATAATTCTTCATGAGATAGCTTAACGACCTTACCGTTCGACCGCGCTTCAGGTCCCCCACCATTGCGATTTTTTTACCGTCCAGCCCTTTGGCCTGGCTGAATTCCCGTTCCAGGGTATAAATATCCAGTAATGCCTGGGTAGGATGCTGATCCGGCCCGGAACCCCCATTGATGACCGGTACGGGTCTTTCGGTCTGGTTGAGCACCCAGGCGGTTTTCTCTGCGAAACCAGCTTCCGGGTGCCGGGAAATAATCAGATCCACGTAGGAGGCAAATGTGCGGATGGTATCTTCAGGGGATTCACCCTTGACTTCGGAGCTGGTGGTGGTACCCCGTATTTCGGATACGGTTAATCCCAGCATGTAGCAGGCATTCTGAAAGGAAAGAAAGGTTCGCGTGGACGGTTGTGAAAAATAAAGCATGGCACGTTTATGCGGCAACAAATGTCGTAAATGGTTCTGGCCCAGCTTGGTTTTTGCCAGGATCCGGATCTTGTCTGCCAAATGGCATAGGCGATCCAAAAAAGACCGATCAAATTGCTGGGCGAAAATAATATCAATCAACCGGCCATGGGTTTGAAAACAGTGACGCCGCTCATCCTCAGGCTTTTCATAAAACTCTTGCCATCCTTCATAGATTTGCTGGGTGGTTTCCGCATATGGTCTCATCCCCGCCTCCTTATACCGGTTGTCATTAATATGTGTCGTTTGAGATTCGTTTTAATATGTAAATCCTTTTTTTTACCTAACGATTCAGAATTATGTGAGATTATGACAACAGCTATGGTGTTGATTTCATTAACGAAAAAACGTGGTTTATTACGGAACGGTGTGCCATATATTCTGACAAGCGTCCCAAGTGGTGTGACAATACAAACCTCCTGGGTCCTTAGCAAATATAGCATGACCCTTTCAACCCCATAATCATATACGGAAAACATAATCTATAGAGCCGAGTACGCTGGAAAGTCATCAACATTCGATATTTTCTCAAAGCCCACGACGCCAGAACCAACTTACAACTCTCTACCCGAAAACCGTAACGCGCGCCCCGTTCTGTCATTCCCCTTTCCATGGGATGACATCCGCTATGATGCTACTTGCAGCCATCAACGTTAAACCATAAGCAGCTGTGGCTGATACCTGATTGCACATCTTAGGTCCTTGACTCCCCTATGCGTTCTGTGTTTATTGGGTTCATTATTATGAACACCACCCAACCCACCAGTAAGGAATAAAACCATGTCCCAACGTTTCCTTATCAAAATCGGCGGTCGCGCATTTGAACAAGAGGACGGATTTCAACAGCTGGCCCAGGCCATCCAATCCCTCCCCCATGTGGAATTCGGCGTTCTGCACGGTGGCGGTGCGGAAATATCCCAGGCCCTGAAAGATCACGGCCGTCCCACCCGCTTCATCGACGGCATCCGGGTTACCCAGGCCGAAGACATGGCCATTATCGAAAAAGTACTTTCTGAAACAGTAAACCGGCGCATCGCCACTTGGTTGTCCAGGCATGGTCTGACTTGCCGCCGGATGTCCGGTAAAACCGATCAACTCTTCCTGGTGGAGCCGCTTGCCGCAACAGGCCATGACTATGGTTATGTGGGCCGGGTAAAAAAGGTAAATGGTCACGGCGTCATCACTGCCATGCAATCAGGCACCGTACCGGTGATTTCCCCCGTTTCCGGTGATGCTGACCGCAACAGCTATAATGTCAATGCCGACAGTGCCGCAGCCGCGCTGGCGGCCGCCATCAATTGTACCGGACTGGTCTTCATAACCGATGTCCCCGGTGTCATGGATAGCGAAGGCATCTGCCAGACCCTCGGCGAGCAAGAATCCCGGGAACATATCAAATCCGGTGTTATCCAGGGCGGTATGGTGGCCAAGATGAATGCGGCCTTCGAAGCCATGGCCAAGGGGGTTACGGCCGCATATATCGTCAAATGGGAAGGGGTTAACACCCTTCAAGACGTGGCCGCCGGTATCTGCCGGTCGGGAACGATTCTTAAAAGATAGAAGTCAG
>Ga0180435_10002007_pt1 | contig 20891 bp, 17 predicted proteins | sample SS_ome_3_FD_132467 | JGI IMG/M metagenome (GOLD analysis project Ga0180435, IMG submission 132467) | Hypersaline lake sediment archaeal communities from the Salton Sea, California, USA - SS_3_S_1 metaG | ecosystem: Environmental > Aquatic > Non-marine Saline and Alkaline > Hypersaline >...
CCAGCCGTTCCCGGCGGTGCCGCGAAATCATCTGTAAACCAATTTCGATATACTGATCGATTTTCAGCAGGTCCACCAGGTCGCCGAACCCATATTTGAAAAAAACCGTCAGGATTTGACGATAGCGGTTCAAATGGCGGTAGGTGCGGCCGATAACGCCTATTTTGCGGATACTCAGCATGCGCTTGTCACCGTTGGCGTAGAGCTGTGCATACGGTTAAATTCTCCCGGGGACGGTCAGCGAGAGCACTCAACAGGCCACGGGCGAACGGCCTGCCGGATGGTTTCGGCAGGGCCCTTTCCTTTTTGGTAGAATCAGTCTTCCGAAGTGCTCGTGGGTTTATTGAGCGACGCCTTGAGATCGCGGATTTCTTTCTTCAAGGCCTTGAGCTCGTCCGTGGTAACGATATCAGCCTTTTTCAGAAATTTTTTGACGGATTTTTCAACGCGCTCCTCAAGCTTATTCTGGGTGTCCTCGTAACGGTTTTGAATGTCCTTGAGGATTTTTTTGCCTTCCTCTTCGTTCAGGTTCAACCTATTCTCGATCTCTTTGGCCAGGTCTTCCGCTTCGTCTTTGGCGGTCAGCGCCAGGCCTATGCCTGTCAGAACTGCTTTTTTAGCGATATCCATAACATCCGGCATTTCCTGTCCTCCTCTTGGGCTGGTTTGGATGCCTCCAGGCCTGTAGGCCCGGGGTCGAAACGCGACGCGTATTCCATATATGAAACGATGTTGCCAAGGCCTGACCGTCAAGATCGGGCCTTCTTCCTCCGGGCGCGGCTAAGCGGTTCAAGGAGGGCGGTCTTGCTGGACATCAGGGTAAAAACGCCTGCCGACCGGTCCGTGGTGGAAAACATCATCACCCGGTCCGGTGAAAAGGGACCGGACCGGGTCGCGCTTCCGCCGTTTATTTCATTTTTCCCAGCAGGGCACTGGCGATGGTGTTTTTCTGGATTTCCTTGGTGCCCTCGTAGAGCTCGCAGATCTTGGCGTCGCGGTAGAAGCGCTCCACCTCGTACTCGGCCATGTAGCCGTAGCCCCCGTGCAACTGGATGGCCTCGTCACACACGTCAACGGCCGTCTTGGCCGCATACATCTTGGCCATGGAGGTCAGCTTGGGATCGATGCGCCCCTGATCGAAGTTCCAGGCCGCCTTGTAGGTGATCAGACGCGCCAGCTCGATCGTCGTGGCCATGTCCGCCAGCTTGTGCTGGGTCACCTGAAACTGCGCGATCTTGCGACCGAACTGCTCGCGCTGCTTCACATAGGCCACCGTCCGGTCGTAAGCCCCCTGGGCCGTGCCCAGCGCCTGGGCCGCCACCTGGATGCGGCTCTCGTCGAAAAAATGCAGCACGTGGTAAAACCCGCGGTTCTCCTCGCCAATCAGGTTCTCCAGGGGCACGCGCACCTCCTTGAAGTTCACCTCGGCCGTGGCCATCATGCGGATGCCCATCTTGCGGCCCACATCGGCCGTGGAGACCCCCTCGCGCTCGGCCTCCACCAGGATGACGCTCATGCCCCGGTGACTCGGGCGGACGTCCTCGTCGGTCTGGCACAGCACGCAGTAAAAAGCGGCCAGGCCCCCGTTGGTGATGAAGGTCTTGGTGCCGTTGATCACCCAGCTGTCCCCGTCCTTGACCGCCGTGGTGTTCATGCGGGTGATGTCGGATCCGTGATCCGGCTCGGTGAAGGCACCGGCGGAGAGCACCTCGGCCTCGGCCACCTTGGGCAGCCAGGCCTGCTTCTGGGCCTCGCTGCCGTTGTGCAGGATCAGCTCGGTGGCAAAGGGGGCCAGGGCCACGGCAGAGCCGATGGTGGAGTCGCCCTGGCACAGGCCCTCGATCACCAGGATGTCTTCCAGGCAGCCGAGTCCCTGGCCGGAATACTGCTCGGGATAGTGCACGCCGAGCAGCCCCAGGTCGCCGGCTTTCTTCCAAATCTTGCGGGGAAACTCATGGGCCTCCTCCAGCTCCAGGGCCAGGTCCTTGTCAAACTCGCCCTTGGTGAAATCCCTGACGGCCTTCTGAATCTCCTTCTGTGTCCGGTTCAACTCAAATTCCATGCGTGGTTCCCCTTCTGTTTCAAACGATTGATGATGTTGGGCGGCGGGGAATGGCCTTTTTGCTGTCAGCGCTTGTCGGCAGACCTGTTGCGGGGTGCGATCCGCATGAGGTCAATGGTCTGTGGCATGCTGTTCGGAAGCTAATTTTCTATCATAGGGCCCGTTCGTTTGCAAGCCGGCCGGCGTGCTTGATATTGAATCTCAGCGGGTAATGCGGCCCCCGCGCAGATCGTTTCCATGGCTTTGTCCCGGTTTCCCTCAGGCCCGCACGACCGGCCGGCCGGGCGATCCCCGAAACGGCTGTTTTCCAATTCGGTTCTTGACTGTTGGCCGCAACTGCTTTAAGCGGTTAAGACCAGAAGACACCGATCAACCTGGAAGGAAAGGATCTTTTTACGATGCCGTTTTCGATTGCTCTGGCTGGCAAGGGTGGCACGGGTAAAACCACCATGGCCGGTTTGCTGGTCAAATACCTCATGAACGCCAACAAAACGCCTGTTCTGGCTGTTGATGCCGATTCCAATGCGAACCTGAATGAAGTGCTGGGTGTACCGGTCACGGCGTCCCTTGGCGATGCCCGCGAAGATATGAAAAAAGGGAAAGTTCCGGAAGGCATGACCAAAGATATTTTTATGGACATGCGCATGCAGCAGGCCATCGTCGAACATGACGGTTTTGACCTCGTGGTGATGGGTCAGCCGGAAGGTGCCGGTTGCTACTGTGCGGCCAACTCTCTTCTGGCCCGTTTCATGGATCAGCTGACCGGCAACTATCCTTATCTGGTCATGGACAACGAGGCCGGCATGGAGCATATCAGTCGCCTGACCACGCGCAACGTGGACATCCTCCTGATCGTGGCCGATGCGTCTCGACGGGGTCTTCAGGCCGGCCTGCGCATCAATGAACTGGTGAAAAATCTTCCGATCGGCGTGGCGCGCACCTGCCTCATGATCAACCAGGCCAAAGGCTCGCCGCCTGAAGCGGTGATGGATATCATCCGGGAGGCGGAACTGGAATTTATCGGCACGGTGCTGGAAGATGACACCCTGTACGAATATGATCTCAACGGCCAGCCGACCATCACCCTGCCCATGGACACGCCGGTGGTAAAGTCGGCCTTCGCCATCTTCGATAAACTGCTGACCGGAATCGGTGCCCCGGGAGGGCTATGAAGCGAACCGGTTTTCTCTACGACGAGCGATTCCTGAATCATGTGACCGGGCCCTATCATCCGGAGATTCCGGAACGTCTGACCGCCATTTACAAAGGGATCGCGCAAAAAGGCCTTCTCGAGCATCTGACCATGATCGAGGCCCTGCCGGCGGAGCGGATGTGGATCCAACTGGTTCATGACAAGGACTATATCGAGCGATTCGAAGCGGCCTGCCGTGACGGCCAGAGAACCTTCGACAGCCCGGACAATCAGATGGGGCCGGAAACTTTTCAGACCGCCCTGCTGGCGGTGGGCGGGGTACTGGACACCATCGACCGGATCGTGGCGGATGAGATCGACAACGCCTTCTGTGCGGTTCGCCCGCCCGGACACCATGCCGAACGCGACAAGGCCATGGGGTTTTGTTATTTCAACAATGCCGCCATTGCGGCGGCCTACCTTCAAACCAAATGGTTTCTGCAGCGGGTGGCCATCATCGATATCGATGTTCATCACGGCAACGGTACCCAGCACATCTTCGAAGAAGACGACACGGTCTTCTACTATTCCATACACCAGCACCCTTCCTTCGCCTATCCTGGCACCGGCCGTGCTTTTGAAAGCGGCGAGAAGCGCGGGGTCGGCTATACCTGCAATACGACCGTCCTGCCCGGTCAGGGCGACGCGTTCTACCAGGAAGCCATTGCCCAGAACCTTGTGACGGCCATGCAGCGGTACCGGCCGGAATTTATCATCGTTTCGGTGGGATTCGATGCCCATGTGGATGATGACATGTCGGATGTGGCCCTGACCACCGAAGGCTATTCCTGGGTCATGCAGCAGCTGGTGGATATCGGCACGCGTGTCGCCGACGGGAATCTGATATCCATACTCGAGGGGGGGTATGACTTGGCGCGCTTGCCTGAGCTGGCAGGCAACCATGTGGAAATTTTATTAAACGGCTAAATGGCGACCGACGGCCGTGCCAAGGAAAACGTTGCCTTGTCTGGCCGCGCACGAACACCGCGCGTTCAAGCCCACGGAGGAAATGATGTTTGTCAGCAAATCCATGACCCACAAAGTGATTACGGTACGGCCGGAAACCAGTGTCGTCAAAGCCCGGGATCTTCTCAAGCAACACCATATCCGCCATTTGCCCGTGATCGAGGATGGTGACATTCTGGTGGGCATCATTACGGACCGGGATATTCGCAGCGCTTTGCCGGCCGCTTTCTACGCCGAAAACGGCGCCCACCCGGATGGCGGTGAATTTGAGATTATCAAAGTCGGGGACGCCATGACCGCCAACCCCCACACCGTTTCCCCCGAAGACACGATCGAGGATGTCCTGCTGCAGATCCAAACCATGCGGGTTGGGGCCTTGCCGGTGGTGGACGGTCAGGGCCGCTTGCAGGGCCTCATCTCGGTGCGTGACCTGCTAAGGGCCTTCATCAATGTGCTGGGTATCGAGGAACCGGGCACCCTGCTGGGTATCCTGGTAGAGGAAAAACTGGGCCAGATGAAAATCATCGTGGATGCCATCACCGAAGAAAACATCTCCTTCGGCTCCATTCTCGTGGCCCGTCATTGGGAATCCAATATGCGGGCGGTCTTTCCCTATCTGTTGACCAACAATGTCCGGCGGGTCAAGAAAAAGCTGGCCGATCTCGGATTTACGATCCTGGATCCCATGGAATGGACGATGGACCGTTTGCCCAAGCATGACTGAAACACCCGCCTTCGCACAAAGCGGCACGGCCTATCGGCCGCCCTGCGATAACCTCTACATCTATTACCTGGAGGGCCGCATTCCGGAGCAGGCCCTCACCGATATTGCGGCCCACATCGGAACCTGGGAAGAAGACGGGTTCTCATTTGCCTTCTTTTCATCCCCGGCCGACAAGGAAATGGGAGCCCTCGTACGCACCGAACCGGACTTGACCCTTATCGACCATTACCAGATGCGTTACGAGGACTGGCAGGGAGAGCGCGTAACGACCTTTCGGGCCGGCGGCTTCCTTGTGCGGCCCCCCTGGGAACCCGAGGAACCGGGGCCTCGGCGTGTCGACACAATACCCCTTCTGCTTGACCCGGGAGTTGTTTTCGGCACCGGAACGCATCCCACCACACGGGACTGCCTGGCCGCCCTGGAGCTGCTTTATCGCGATACAGCCATCCAGACCGTCTTGGATATGGGGACGGGCACGGGGATTCTGGCCATTGCGGCCGCTTGTCTGGGCAGCCGGCATGTGGCGGCGGTGGACTTAAACCGCCTGGCCGTCCAGACGGCGCGGCGCAATATCGACCTGAACGGGGTCGGCGATCATGTCGTTGCCGTCCAGGGGCGTGCCGAACAGCTGGTGGCCGTTACGGCCGATCTGCTCGTGGCCAATATTCATTACGACGTGATGCGGTATATGCTCTCGACAGCCGGATTCAAGGCCAAACGCCATTGGATATTGTCCGGTTTGCTGCGCAGTCAGGCCCGTGCGGTGGAGCAGCTCTTGAAGGATGCCGGTGGCCATGTTGTCAAGCGTTGGACGCGCGATCACATTTGGTATACATACCTGGGGTATAATGGCCTTCGCTGATGTCCGCCAGGACGATACAGGCCAAAAGCCTGTTTCCGCCAGCATTCTTTTATTTCGCTCATCAACACGTCGCCGAACCGGGAGACACCGATGCAGACACTGATTGAGCAGACCGCCGAAGCGCTGGCTAAGACCCAAAATGCCGTGGCGCTCACCGGGGCGGGGGCTTCCATCGAAAGCGGCATCCCCCCCTTTCGGGGACCGGGAGGGTTGTGGGAACGATTTGACCCCATGGAAATCGCCCATATCGATGCCTTTCGGCGCGATCCGGCCAAAGTCTGGCGCCTGCTCCTTCAGGGCATGCAGGAGGTCCTTACGGCCGCCCAACCCAACGCCGGACACAAGGGGCTGGCCCGCTTGGAGGCGTGGGGGAATCTGCGCGCCGTGATCACGCAGAATGTTGATGGTTTGCATCAAATTGCCGGCAGCCGGGAGGTGATCGAGTTTCATGGCACGTTTGCCTGGCAGCGATGCCTGGACTGCGGCAGCCGCTGTGAGACGGGCCAGGTCGATCTTACCCAGATACCGCCGCGGTGCTCCTGTGGCGGTATCTATCGGCCGGATTGTGTGTTTTTTGGTGAAATGATCCCGCCGCACCTCCTGGCGCGATCCCAGCAGCTGGCTGCGCAGTGCGATATCATGCTGGTGGTTGGTACATCGGCCACCGTTCAGCCCGCAGCCATGATACCGCTTCTGGCCAAGGAAACCGGCGCCCGGGTGATTGAAATCAACCCTGAACCGACGCCCTTAACCGGGCGTGTTAGCGATTACCTGCTCGAGGGGGCTGCCGGGGCGGTGCTCGAGGACATCGTCGCCTGCATGGAAAAACAGCGTGGCGCAGCCCGTTAAAATGTTGTGGTTTGGCCGAAACTTCCGTCTGACCCGTTATCACGCTAACGCCCTGTGATCATTTGTTATGGAAAGTGGCCCCACTCGAAAAAGCTGGATAGAATCGGCAACGTTGACACCGCCATCCCTGGCAGACAATACGGCCGACCAGGAACGCCTGCTGAACGTGCTGCAGAAACGCCTTGGGGACGCCAGCGTTCGTTTGGACCCGAACCTGGTCGGCGCCCTGCCGCAACAGCTCAGACAATGGGATTATGCGCTCCGCTGCGCTCTCATCCGCGATGGCGAGACCTGGATCGTGTGTGGCTGGACCGGGATTGCCGACCCTCAACCGCTATGCGGGCTGGCGATTGACCTCGGCACGACGCGAATCGTTTTCAGCCTTTTGAATCTCGAGACCGGCCAGGTGCTCCTGGAAGAGTCCTGCGACAACCCCCAGGGTGCCATCGGCCCGGATGTACTGACGCGAATTCACTATGCAGACGAGGAAAACGGCCGGCGTCACCTCCATCACCTGGTGGTTGACGGCATCAACGCCATGATTGCCGCCCTGTGCCAGCAGGCGGCAATTCCGAGAGACCGCATCGTGCTGCTGGCCTTGGCCGGCAATACGGCTATGACGCACCTTCTGATGGGCCTGGACCCCCGCTGGATCATCCGGGAACCCTACATACCGGTGGTCAACCGGCCCGGCATACCGTCTGCCGCCCGTTTAGGACTGGATGTGGCCACCGGTGCGCGCATCGTCATTTTTCCGAATGTCGGCAGCTATTTTGGTGGCGATCTCATCGCCGGCATCCTCTACAGCGGCCTGGATACCCGCGAAAAAACAGCACTGCTGGTGGACGTGGGAACCAACGCCGAGGTTGTTCTGGGTGATCGGAACTGGTTGATTGCCTGCGCCGGTGCGGCGGGTCCGGCCCTTGAAAGCGGCGTCAGCCGCATCGGAACGACGGCACGGCCGGGGGCCATCGATCGCGTGCGGATCGTGGGACCCGACCGCCACTTCGAGCTGCGCACCATCGAAAATGCTCCGCCGGTGGGCATTTGCGGTTCAGGTGTTATCGACCTGGCCGCCCAGCTTTTTACCCGCGGCATGATCGATATCCAGGGGCGCTTCGTACCGGCGGCCTGTGGGACGCGCTTGCGCATGGTCCATGGCGAGCAACGGCTCGTGGTCGCCGAAGCGGACGCGACGGCCGCCGGCAAAGCGCTGACCATCGGCCAGGCCGACCTGGACAGCTTGATTCGATCCAAAGCGGCAATGTATACGATACTGGAAACCATCACCGAGGCGGTGGGCATGACACCGGCGCAGCTATCGACGTTTTTCGTGGGTGGCACCTTTGGGGCTTTCATCGATCCCCGTTCGGCCATATCGATCGGCATGCTGCCCGACTTACCCCTTGAAAGTTATCGTTCGCTGGGAAATAGTTCTCTGGAAGGCGCTAAAACCGTGCTGAGGGAACCGGAAAGCCTGGCACGTATGGATCGCATCCGCGACCGCATCACCTATATGGAGCTCAACGTCAATCAGGCGTTCATGAATCGGTTCAGCGCGGCCAAATTTCTGCCGCACACGAATCCGGAGTTGTTTCCGTCGGTGAGACCACCGGGGTCGAACCACACGGCGGTGCGGCCGGCAGGCCGGCAAAAAGGCCAAATCAGTGGGTGAGAGCATGGCGAAACTATACATATTTACCAAATGGGGCCGCAGCGAGTATAACCTGGTGGACCACAACGTTATCGGACGCCACCCCAAAAATCGGATCAAAATACTCGAGGCGGGAATATCCAAAGTCCACTGCCTCATTGCCTCCGAGGACGACCAGGGATTCTCCATCCGGGATCTCGGCAGCCGCAATGGCACCTATGTCAACGACACGCGGCTCAAGGGGAAAATGTTGCTTCAGGACGGCGACGAGATTCGTCTGGGCAGCACACGGTGTCTGTTCCGCGAGCAGCTGGAGATTAAGGACGTCAAGTGGCGGGAAGACGCGCGGGATGTCATCGAAGGTCATATTCTCCATAAAGTCGCTCCGGAGCAACTGAACAAATTTTTTCCCGAAACCAACATTATCGATGAGGAAATGCTGCGGGCAGACTATGAGCGCCTGCGGATTTCCTTCGAGTTGCAGCGCGACATCGGTTTTGATCTGCATGTGGATTTTATTCTGGGGCGGGTGCTCGACCGCACATTTGAGGTTTTGTCATTCGACCAGGGTATTGTTCTGCTCATAGACCAGCGTGGCGAGTTTTCGGTGCACGCCTACAAAACAAAGCAGCTGGATGATGACCTGGTCATTTCCCGAACACTGGCCGACCTCGTAGCGGATGAAGGCCATGGCGTTGTCCTGATGAACCCGAATCCCTCCGCCGGTCGGGAGGCACCGGAGTTTATCGAAACACCGGTGCAGGCGACGCTGGCGGTACCCATTTTGGATGAACACGAATTGCATGGTGTCATCATACTGGATCGCTGGGCGGCCTATAACCCTTATGGCGAGAAGGATTTGAATCTGCTCGCCAATGTGGCCAATAAAGCCGCCATGTTTATCCGCAACTCGCAGATCGCCAAAAGCGTGACCCGGGAATCCCTGGAACGCGAACGGTACCGCAAAATCATGTCTCCGGAAATGGCTGAAATGGTTATGGCCGGCCAGCTGAATGTCGAACCGGAGGGTCAACGGCATCAAGCGACCCTGCTGATGGCCAACGTCATTGAATTCGAAGGCCGGGCCTACAAACGGGATCCTGAGGCCCTGATCCAATGCCTCAACCGGCATTTCGAGCACCTCACCGGTGTTGTTTTTCGTCATGAGGGCATGGTCGACAAATACCTTGGGGATCGTATCCTGGCCGCCTGGGGCGTTCCCCTGGTCCATGAGGATGACCCGGTGCGCGCTGTCAGCGCGGCGGTGGAGATGCAGCATCTGATGGAAACCATCAACCAGCAAAGGGAGAAAGACGGTCAGCCCCGGTTGGAAATTGGCATCGGTGTTGCCACGGGCACGATTGTGACCGGCAGCATGGGCGCCCCGAAAACCAGCCGCTATACGATCATCGGGGATACCGTCAATGAAGTGCAGGCGATTTGCTCATCCGCACGGGCGGAGCAGATCCTCATCAGCGAAAAAACCTTCAAGGCGGTCCGCCAACAGTTTGACATCGATGAAGCCCATACCCTCCAGATGGGGGACCGGGCGGTTAAATGCTTCGAAATCATCGGGGAGCAGGAAGGCCGCCCGCAACAGCCCTGGAGCTATCTGGGATAGGTCTTTTCCGCAAAATTCTCAGGTCGTCTGAGACGACAAAAGAAAATGATGAATATAGCGTGGATCGATGTCGTCGGCGCTGACCCGCCCGTAGGTGTCTTCCAGTTCGGTAAAAAGCGCCTCCAGAGAGGTACCGATGGATGCGGACAGATCGTCGGCGGAATGATCCGTGCGATCGGCCAGCCACATGAGGAAATCCCGGCGCCGGGTCCGATCGATGAGGTGCTGTTCCGTTGACGGTGCGGAGAACTGAAAAAGCCCCCGAAAAAACGGCTGGAAGGTCGCCACCGGGATGCGGTCTAGCTTGTCCGGCAAGGCCAGACACCGGCGTGCCCACAAAGTAAGCAGAAGGCTTTTATACGTCAGAAAGCCGCAGGTTTTCGCGGATGTGAGGGACGGATCCAGTCGCGCCAGAAGATGATCGAACGCCTGTACCTGTTCCAACTGCTGCCGGCTCCAGGCGATGTCACTGGTATCGGCAAATTCGCGGTACATGCGGCCGGTCTGATAGTTGTCAAAAAACAGCGGCCGCTTGAGCAGCAAACCGCCGAGCACGCCCAACCAGGTTTCCCCCCAGAACGTCAGCGACAGGCCGCATCCGGCGAACCAGCTTTGATGAACCCATTCCTCAGCAGCACGTTTAAGGCGGACGGCTTCCCCATATCCCAATCGGAAAAACCCCTCCAGATGGTATCGGCATAGCGCACGGGCCGCGGATGCATCGTTCGGCATGGATTCGCTTTCAGTCGACAGGTGGTGTTGGAGCCCAAGGTGGATAAAGCCCGAGGCTTTGGCCACGATGCTGGAAAGGTTTTCCCGGCTGTCGATTGTTTGCCGGTCGGCCACGATGATGCGGTTGCACAGGGCGGCGAATTCCTCCTGCAGGGCCTGGCGCTGCTCGCGGGAGGGGATCCGCTCGATAGCGCGGTTAAACAGATTGCCCCCGGCAAGCAAGGTCATCGGCACCATGGGGAAAAGATCCGGCTGCTCCGGAGCCAAGTCGTGTTGCCGGCCGGCCAGGTGAGCAAAGGCCTTCCTGTTCAAGGGCTGGTATAGACCGATGGCTTCTTCAAACGGCAGGAATCCTCGCTCCGCCAGGCGTACCGAACGCAGGCGATAGGCTTCTTCCTCGGTTTCGGCCGGCAGGATATTGGCAGCTTCCAGAAGAAGGCCTTGCAGGCGAATGTAATCGTGTGCGGCCATGTGGTCTAGCAGTTGTCTGGCGATGGAAGGGGGGGCGGCGTCATCGGGTTCCGCCCCGTTTTCCTTTTCAGTCGTCAAGGCGTCGCGCGTACGGATATAAAACACGCTGTCGTAGGTAAAAAAAGCCGGGCCGAAGGCAGACGGGTCCTCATCCTGATCGAGGATCCGCACGTCGATGGATCGGAAGAGAAACCATTCGATCAGGTCGTCCTTGGCACTTGTCAACCAATCAATCATGCGGCCGGGTGATGCCTCCGCCTTCAGAAGGCGATCAATCCATTGGGTGGTGGCGGCCATGTCGATGCGATCACGTTGCCAAATTTCTTGGTCGAGAAGGTATTCCAACTGCTTGTGGGAAGCCAGGGCGATCAGAGGAAGAGCATCATCGGCCCCGATTTCCCGGATAAGGATATGGAGGTCCTCTTCGGAAAAGGCGTGCACGAGGGCGGCAGGTTGGGGGGCGTCCAAAATCCGCGCCATGGCCTGATGGGGTGCCAGGCGCAAACAGTCATCGCGTTGGATGGCGAGATTGCGCCGCAGGGCGAGGATTTTCTCCTCTGTAGGGGGTTGATTCATGGCAGAAGCACATCCTCCCTTTCACAAGATCGGCGGTGTTGCCGGATAAGCGTGGCCGTTATTTTCCCCTCAACCTAATCACTTCTGGCAGAATGCCCACCCTCTCCCCGCCCGCCGGTTTCACGCCCGCGAGGCCGTTTGGGTGCCATGCCATGGGGCGAACTTGAGCAACAGCAACATGCCGGGGAGGGCGATCAGGGTGCAGAAGATAAAAAAACTGGTCCAGCCCATGGATTTGGCCATGAAACCCGTACCGGCCGAGGCCACCACCCGGGGGATGCCCATCAGGCTGGTCAGGAGGGCATACTGGGTGGCGGTGAATTTCTTATTGGTGATGCTGGCCATGAAAGCGGCATAGGCCGCCGTGCCCATGCCGGTACTGAGATTTTCGAAAGCGATGACGGCGGTCAATCCCATCAGGTTGTCACCCAGTTGGGCCAGGACGGCGAAACCCGCCGTTGATATGGCCTGTAAAAAGCCAAACAGCCACAGGCTTTTGTTGATGCCCAGGCGCAGCATGATGATGCCGCCGAACAGGCCGCCGGCAATGATGGCCCCGGCACCGAAGGTTTTGACGATGGCACCGATTTCGGTCATCGAAAAGCCAATATCCAGATAAAAGGGTGTCGTCATGGCCCCGGCCATGGTGTCACCAATTTTATAAAGCAGGATGAACGCCAGGACCCAGAGCGCGTCGCTGCGCTGAAAGTACTCTTTGAAGGGATCGACGACGGCTTCTTTCAGGCTGTTGGGCTTGCCCAGGGGCGTGTCGGGTTCGGGGGTCAGCAATGTCGCCAGCAGGCCGGGCAGGAGGCAGAGTGCCATGATGATATACACAACGGGAAAGGTGAGGTGGTCAGCCAAAATAAACCCGCCACCGCCGGCCAGCCACATACCGAGTCGATAGCCGCAAATATAAAGGGAGGAGCCCAGGCCGAGTTCCTCGTCTTTTAGATCTTCCCGCCGGTAGGCATCGATGACGATGTCCTGGGAGGCACTGAAGAAGGCCACCATGAAGGCGGCGAAGGCCACCAGCCAGGGGGCCGAAATGGGGTTGGTCTGACCCAGTGCGATAATCGCCAGCATCAACAGCATCTGGCACAAAAGCAGCCAGCCCCGGCGCCGGCCAAACACCGGCAGGGCGAACCGGTCCATCAGGGGCGCCCATAAAAACTTCAGGGTGTAAGGTAAGCCAACGAGGGCCATCAATCCGATAACCGTCAGATCCACCCCTTCTTTGGTCATCCATGCTTGCAGCAGGGAGATGGTCAGCAGCAGGGGCAACCCGGCCGCATACCCCATGATAAGGGCCACGACCATGCGGCGACTGAAGATAACGCTGAGGATGTTGGTATTGGCCATGGTGGCGGGGCTGGCTACAGGGTTGTGGTTTCGGGTCCAGGGGCGCGGGCCACCCCTTGCGGGCTTCCCCGATACGGGGCTTGGATCACACCCGTTTCAGGCCAGCGGCCATCGCAACAGGTGCCGCAGACGATCGGCGTTTGCCGCCATGCCGGTCGAACCGTTTTAATGTCCGGCGGCCGCATGCTCGAGTTGGGCCGGTGTGACGATGGCACCGAAGCGGGTCTTCAGCGCGATCAAGCCGTGGCGCTGGGCCTCGAGGACGCGGAATAATTGATCTGGCAGGTTCGTTTCCTTGCCATAGGCTTCCAGCTGCAGGTCGATCCGGGCCACAATGTTGTCGATATAGAGTGAGAACTGCTTGTCGTAAAGTTCCCGCGGGTAGTCCTTGTCGATGATTTCCTTGAAGAGCTTATGGAGATCGTCATATTTGGGCAAATAGCCGATGGGGGTCTCGATCGCCTCCGCTTCGTTGTGGGCCCGGCGTTCCAGCCAGGCCAGCCAGGCTTTGACATCGCGTTTTTCACCCAGCAGTTTCGAACCCTGGCCGCCGCGGGCGCCCTCGGTGAGGAAATAATTGAGCCCGGCCATGACCGGCTTTTTGTCCGGGGCGATGCGGTCGCTGCCAAAAAATTTGAACTAGGCGTCCATGTAGTCGCCCAGAGCGCCGGGAATGAAGGGCGCGTTTGCCCAGGGTGCCCGCTTGACGCCGGTGGCACCCACTTCTGTGGCCGTGGCGGCCGATACGATACAGGCGCCGATGACCACGCCCTGATCGGTATTCTTGGCGGCCCACACCGGCGGCATGGTGTCGCTGTCGCGGCCGCTGTAGGTGACCACACGGGTTTCGACACCGGCGGGGTTTTCCGCTTCGGGGGAATAGTTGCCCAAGGCCGTGGAGCGCAGGGTGCAGCGGGCGTTGGGATGAGACAGGGGTATCGGTTTACCGCTTGGGTCGCACATGCCCGCTTTCCAGGTGCCCTGAAAATTATGTCCCTCGGTGGGTGGGGTTTCACCGTCACCCACCCAGTGGGGTCTGTCCTCGGCATCGATCAGCACATTGGACCATATGACTTCGGTGCCCTTCTGACGCAGGCATTTCATCAGCAGGGGATCACCGTCCTGGTTGACGTCCTCCACAATGCCGAAGATCCCGGCTTCGGGGTTGACCGAGCGGATGGTGCCGTCCGCGGCAATCCACATCTGGGCCAGATCGTCTCCCACGAAGTGGTTGCCGGCCATGGCGGTGGTGGTTTTGCCGCATCCGCTGGGGGCGGCACCGGTGACCCAGGTGACACGGCCCGCAGGGCCGTCGATGCCGGTAATAAACATGTGTTCGGCCAGCTCGCGTCCCCGCCTTTCATAGACCGAGCGATCCACCGAGAAGCGGTGGTTGCCCTTTTTCAGCAGCAGGGTGTTGCCGGCATAGGTGCATTTAAAGCTGTATGTGGTGCGGTGGCTGCGATCCATAAAAACCCGGGCGTGGGGAAGATCCTCCGGGCGATTCAGCCCTTCGCTGTGAATGTTGGTGTAAAAATGGCCCTGGCGTTCGACTTCGCGATCAAAGTGATCGAAGACATTGCGGTAGAGGATTTCAGCACTGTGGGAGACATAGGCGGAACTGGTGATTTCCAGGGCGGGATTGGACACCGGTGAGCCCACCGGCCCCCTAATGTAACAACCGATGATCATGGTTTTACCCTGCATGATCGCCGTCATCTCGCTTTCGATTTCGGTGAGCGCTTCCTGGCGGAGTTTTTTCAGGGCCAGGGAGCTGACGGCCTCGTCGGGATCGACGATATAGAAGGTCCGGTCAATAATGCGCCCCTGTTCCTCCTTGAGATCGAAATGAATCGTGTGGTCCGGCATGGGCAGAGGGCTTTCTTCCCCTTTGTCCAGGGCATGCTGTTTGATCCAGGCGCGGTCCTCGGGTGTACCGGCATTGACGAAAATGGCGGATGGATTGCATATGGCGATGGCATTGGCGATCTTGACCAGGATGGCCGGTGTGCGTATTTGCTGGAGCTTGGCCAGATGGTCGACCGTCAACCGCGTTTCGAAGAGTTGCCGGGCCGCATCGACAGTTTCGATACGGCCGAGCCTTTTCGCGATATCAAAACTCGTGTTTTCTTTGGTCATAGTGATCTCCCTGCAAACGGACGATGTGGGCGAAAATTGATTTCGAGCCTGTATCACGGTGCGGCCGTGGCGCTACTTCATGGGACCTTGCCGCCCTTTTCATCGCTCAGACGACGGCGGGACGGGACTTATACCGTTCCGGAGTCGTTTCCCGCGATGCAACCGGAGCGGATGACGACCGGCATATGCTGTTGAATCCAGATCAGGACCTTGTCGAATTCTGATTGCAGTTCACGCAGGGCAAGCCCGCGATGGCTGACGGTGCTTTTTTCGGCCATGGTCATTTCGGCGAAGGTTTTCGCGAGCGGGGGATAGAAAAAAACCGGGTCGTAGCCAAAACCATTTTCCCCTGTCGGCTGGCAGGTAATCTGCCCTTCGCAGCGGGCTTCATAAGTGAGCGCCGGCCCTTCCGGCACGGCAATGGAAATCACACACTCAAAAGCAGCGGATCGCTCGGTTTGATGCGCCATGGCCGCGAGCAGTTTGGTACAACGCTCGGCATCGGAGGCATTTTGACCGGCATAGCGTGCCGAATAGACGCCGGGAGCACCGTCCAGCGCATCGACGACCAAGCCGGAATCGTCGGCCAGGGCGGGAAAACCGAGCACGCGCGCGGCAAAGTGGGCTTTCTTATAGGCGTTTTCTTCGAAAGTCGTCCCATCTTCCTCAATCTCCGGTATGGGCCCAAAATCATCCAGATTGCGGATTTCGATAGGAAAATCCTTTAAAAGATCTCTGATCTCGGCCGTTTTACCCGCATTTCGCGTGGCCAGAACGAGTACGAGGGGCTGTTCCATGGCAGCGCTTTCTATGGTCATCGGTCGGAAATTTGAAGAAATCCTTATCCCTATATCACCGCCGTTTCTTTGTAAAGTGGTTTGAGCGGATATTGCCGACGGCCCGATTCCCCCGGACACTTGAGAAAGATCTTTACAGTAGATTCGGGGCTGTTATAAACGATATATTTTTCCGTCAAACCCTGGCCGGTTCCCGCCTTCATCTGGCTGAAGTCGAAATGCGGGAATCGGTATTCTATATCTCAACAAAGGATTCGCCATGCACAAACTGCTGACCGAACAGCCCGGAAAGAAACTGCTCTTGCTGGGGAACGAAGCCATTGCCCGTGGAGCCCTGGAGGCAGGGGTTGCGTTTGCTTCAACCTATCCCGGCACCCCGTCATCGGAAATATCCCTCAACCTTTTCCAGGTGTCCCGGGAAACGGATCTGTATTTCGAGTACAGTACCAACGAGAAAGTGGCCCTGGAAGTGGCCGCCGCCGCCGCCAATTCCGGTTTGCGCAGCATGTGCATGATGAAACACGTGGGGCTCAATGTGGCGGCCGACGCCCTCATGACCCTCGCCTATGTCGGCACCCGGGCAGGTCTGGTCATCATATCGGCGGACGATCCCTACATGTTTTCCAGCCAGAACGAACAGGACAACCGTTATTACGGCAAGCTTTCAGGCCTTCCCATTCTGGAGCCCTCTTCGGTGGAAGAGGCCATGGCCATGGTGCCCGCGGCCTTTGACTTGTCGGAAAAACTTCGTGAGCCGGTCATACTCCGGACCACCACGCGCATCAACCACTCCAATGCGGTTGTCACCCTGGGCGCCCTGGTGACGCCGCAGACCGCCGGGCAATTCGCCAAAGATCCCCTCAGCTACGTTACCGTGCCGGCGGTATCCCGCCGTTTGCATGTGCGTCTGCTGGAAAACATGGCCCGGGCGCAAGCCCTGGCCGAGGAGAGTCCCCATAATTTTGAAGAAGGACGCGGGACGTGGGGCGTCATCTGCAACGGTGTCAGCTACACCTACGTTGCCGACGCCATTCAGGATCTTGCGATCGCGGACAAGGTCCGTGTGCTGCGGATCGGATTCTCCCATCCCCTGCCGGCGGAGCGCATCGGCACGTTTCTGGCGGCATGTGAAAAAGTACTGGTGGTGGAGGAGGGGGAGCCTTACATGGAAGAGGCCGTCAAAGCATTCGCCCAGGAAAGGGGGCTTACCCTGCCCATCAACGGCAAGGGGCCGGCGCTTTTTTCACGTCTCTATGAATTTGACCCGGCCATGGTGCGCCAGAAGCTGGCCGACTATTTCGGAATTCCCTGCACGCCTCCGGCGGTGCCGGATCTCTCCGATGTGCCGGAGATTCCGCAACGCCCCCCCACACTGTGTGCGGGGTGCTCGCATCGGGCAACCTTTTACGCCGTCAAAAAGGCCACCGAAGGGCTGGATGTGATCCATCCTTCGGATATCGGCTGCTACACGCTGGGTTTTCTGCCCCCGCTATCCATGGGCGACTTCGTCATTTGCATGGGGGCCTCCACAGGAAGTGCGGGAGGATTCGCCCAGGCCACCTCCCAGAAAGTGGTTTCTTTTATCGGCGACTCGACCTTTTTCCACTCCGGCATCCCCGGCCTGGTCAATGCTGTTTTCAACAATCACGACATGACCCTGGTTATTCTGGACAACCGGACAACCGCTATGACCGGACATCAACCCAACCCCGGTGTGGACATGCAGGAACTGCAGCTGGACGGCTACGGCCAGGTGGCCCTCGAGCCGCTGGTCAAAGCCATCGGTGTCCGGCATGTGGCCCGGATTCGTCCTTCCCAGCTCAAGAAAAGCATCGCCGCCATCCGCGCCGCAGTGGAATTCAAAGGGGTTTCCGTGGTCATCGCCGAAGAAAAATGCGACCTCTATGCCAAGGGTCTACGTCAATTAAGGGCAAAGGCGTTCCGTGTTTCGGCGCGCTGCCGCAATCACCGGGACTGTATCAGCGACTTGGGGTGCCCGGCCTTTTACCTGGAAGACGACCGGGTAAAGATTGACGCGGATATGTGCATCGGCTGTGCGCTCTGCGCCCAGGTATGTCCAGAAAATGCTATTGTGCCAGTGAAATCCAATGGTTAACCCCTGACCGCCGGCTGGGGTCGATATACGAGGAGCAATTATGAAACCGACACGTTTGATCATTGTAGCGGTGGGGGGCCAGGGGAATCTGCTGGCATCCAAAGTACTGGGCGAGGCGGCCCTGATGGCCGACATTCCTGTGCGCATGAGTGAAATTCATGGCATGGCCCAGCGCGGGGGTGTTGTGGAGTCGGCCATGGTGTTCGGCGACGCCCGCAGTACGATCATTTCCGATGGTGAGGCGGATGTGCTGGTGGGATTCGAGCCCGCGGAGACCCTGCGGGCACTGAACAAGTGTAACCCCGAGACAACCGTCATTACCAACATGGCCCCGTTGCCGCCCTTTACCGTGTCTATCGGCCGGGGGGTCTACCCGGATCTGGACCAGTTGAAAGAACTGATTGCGGCCAAAACCGGCGCACTGATCGCGCTGGATGCCGCCGGTCTGGCGCGCCAGGCCGGCAACATCATGTCGGTCAACATCGTGCTGCTGGGAGCGCTTTGCCACACCGGTATTCTACCGGTTACCGCGTCCATGGTGCGCGAGGCAATCAAAACCCGGACCAAAGAAGCTTTTGTGGAAACCAATCTCAAGGCGTTTGAACTGGGATACGGAGCCGCTGCGTCATAGGGGGTAGTGGTCCTTGGCGTCATGCCGGAAGTCAATAGCGGCGACGGGCCGCCTTGAGCGGCTATCAATGCATAATTACCCTGCAGCCGATCCACCGTCGACCATCATTGCTATCCTGATCAAACCCAAGACCGGAGCGGCTTTACAAAGTAATCCGGCTGTGCCATACTGCGCCCGAATTCGTTTTCTGGTGCCCGATAAAACCACAAGAGGCGTTTGCATCGAACCTCACGATCCTCCCGGCGAAGCCGCTCGCCGGCCCCCTCGCCATGCTTCGTGATCTCTCCATAAAAAATTTTGCGATTATCGATGATTTGCAGATACGGTTTGATGCCGGACTTACCATCATGAGTGGTGAAACCGGGGCCGGTAAATCCATTATCATCAATGCCGTCAAACTGCTGTTGGGGGCTCGGGCGACCGCCAAGCTGATCCGCACGGGCACCGACACCGCGGAGCTCGAGGCTTTTTTCGCGTTAGCGCCAACGGCCCCTGCCAACGCTATTTTGGCAGAGCACGGGTACGACGCTGAAGAGGGCCTTTTGGTCCGACGCATCATATCGCGCCACGATCGCCACCGCGTGTTTATCAATGGTCGCATGGCCACCATGCAAACCCTCCAGGCGGTTACAGAGAATCTGGCCAGTATTTCCAGTCAGCATGCCCACCAGACCCTGCTCAAAGACGACTTTCATTTGGATGTTCTGGATCAATACGGCAACCTCATGGATGGCCGTGGGCGGGTCGATGCCATCTACCGGGACATTTTGCCCTTGCTGGCACAACGTGAATCCTTGCTGGCGCTTCGTGAGCGCCAGAACGAGCAGCGGGAATTACTGCGATTCCAGCAGGCGGAGATCGAAGCGGCTGAACCGGTGCAAGGTGAGGATGAGCAGCTGGAAAAGGAGCGACGCCGGTTGCGCAATGCCCAGTCTCTCATGCAGACCACCCATTATTGTTTGGAAGTTTTATACAGCGGACAGGATTCGGTTTCCGATCGACTGGGGGACATTCATCGACAGCTGGAGAGCGCCGTGACCATTGATGCTGACCTTGAGGCCTCTGCCGGGCGTGTGGCCGAAATGTCATACCAGCTGGAGGATGTCGTTGGCAGCCTGCGACGATATCTGCGCCAGGTGGAAAGCGACGAACACCGTCTCGATGAGGTCGAGGCCCGTCTCGACATCCTGAATCGCCTCAAACGCAAATACGGCCCGTCATTGGACGATGTCATCGGTAAACAAGCATCGATTCGGGCGGAACTGACCGGTCTTGACGATCTGGACGGTCAGATCGAAGCGCTGGACGCGCAGTTGGCATCGTGCCATGGGCTTCTGACGGACGCCGCCCGCGAGTTGCATGAGCGACGCAAAGCGGTGGCCATAGACCTGGCGCGGCAGATTGCCGGCGAACTGGCATCCCTAAAAATGCCGGGCACCCGGTTTGAAGTCGCTCTGAAACGGCTGGACGCCGACGCGCATACGCCGGAATGCCTGATCGTCGACGGTCACCGCGTGGACGAACGGGGTACCGACCGGGCGGTGTTCCTGATGGCACCCAATGTGGGCGAAGAATTGAAACCGCTCGCGGCCATTGCCTCCGGAGGGGAACTTTCCCGCGTCGTACTTGGGTTGAAGGCCATCCTGGCCGCATCCGGGCAGCTTGAAACCATTATTTTCGATGAGGTCGATGCCGGTATCGGCGGAGGGGTGGCCGAGATTGTCGGGCAAAAATTGAACGGACTGGCATCCCATCATCAGGTGATCTGCATCACCCATTTGCCTCAAATCGCCAAGTTCGGTGATCATCATTTTAAGATATCAAAATCCGTCCATAAGGGACGCACGCAGACCACCATCGATCCCCTCGATGCCGGGCAGCGCCTGGAGGAAATGGCGCGTATGCTGGGGGGCGTCAAAATTACCCGCAAAACCCTGGACCACGCGCGGGAGATGCTTTCAAGCAAATAGTGCGGCTGGGTTTGTCGCTCTTGACAAGGTTCAATCGAAGGGCTTAATTATCTTGGGTAAACCCCCGGCTTAGCCGGGGAGACACGCAGAGTTTGACAGTTCCGGGAAAAAACGAAAGCCTCACCGATAGTGAACCGCTCAAAGATCACGTTCGAGGAGGCTTTCGA
>Ga0180435_10002009_pt1 | contig 20884 bp, 20 predicted proteins | sample SS_ome_3_FD_132467 | JGI IMG/M metagenome (GOLD analysis project Ga0180435, IMG submission 132467) | Hypersaline lake sediment archaeal communities from the Salton Sea, California, USA - SS_3_S_1 metaG | ecosystem: Environmental > Aquatic > Non-marine Saline and Alkaline > Hypersaline >...
ATGATTAATCCCGGTGCCCGGGCAAGTGCCTGTTGATAAACGCCGCTGCGCGTTGCACGGCATCTTTGGCTGCCAGATCATCCGCAAAGGTGCGCACGTGCGCTGGGCGGAAATCGAAGCCGCGACCCACGCCGGGGTAGATCACCATGGTCGCATCCTTGCCGGCTGCCTGCAGTGATTGAATGGCGGTCTCGATGGCACGTCGCCGCTGGTACTGCTCCTCGTCACCGAAAAACACCAACACGGGTATCTCCAGTTGATCGGCCTCACCGGCGTAGCGGTACACCTGTGCGGCCTCGGGCGCATTGGGATCCTGCATGTGCGGGTACCAGGAGACGTAGCATGCGATACCCTTGTGTTGCATACCATGTGTGGTGGCGGCCTTCAGCGTGAGATAGCCACCGCGGGTATGGGATGCGAAGCAGGCCTTGTCGCTGCTGATATCCGGCCTGGCCAGCAGGACCTCGACCCCCTTGGCAGTGTCGGTCTCGATAGCGTAGTCGTGTTCGATCGGCATCTTCTCGATGAAATGCGCGCTGTAGATGTCCGGCGCCAGGACCACGAAGCCGCGTGCGGCGATACGTCTCACCTGGCGCTGTACCAGCTCATCCAGTCCCCTGCGCCCGTGCTGGTACAGCACTGCCGGATACTTGTTGTTGTCATCCGGCCGTACCACCATGGCCGGTACGGTGACATCGCCATTCCGGTACTCGGTCCAGGTGGTACGCAGCGCATGGTTGCTGACCGCTGCGATCTGCCCGTTTTCCCACCATTGCTCGTCCCACCACCAGCTGTTGGCACCGACCGGGTTAGTGGCCGGTTCGTACAGGGGAGAGGCAGCCTGAGTTGTTGGCAGTGAAAGGGCGAGGAGGGCGGCGGTAGCAAGGGTGAGGACTGGTTTCATGGTTGTTCTCGATGCTCGGGTGTGGCCCTATTCTAACCATGCTATGGGCAGGGGGCAGGATGCCGTTTCCTGAGAGCTGCTCCCGGGTTTCGAGAAGGGTCCTGTCTATCTGGCCGGGCAGGACGGAGTGACCAAACGTTCAGGAGAGCTTTGGATACAGCGCGGTCAGCGGTCGAAACTGGCTGCCGTCACCGAGCACTGCCTGCAGGTCGAGATAGCGTTCCAGGCTGACGGCATCCACGCCATCCTGCGGTTGGATGATTGGATAGTCGGGAAAGGCGTTCGCCGCAAGGTGCCCGCGCATGTGTGACCGATCGGAGCAGAAATGGGTCAGATAACTCGCCACCGGGACGGTCCGGATCCAGGACCGGTATCTCTCACGCAGCAGAGACTGGGTGGGAAAAGTCGCGAGCAGGTAGGCGTCCAGAGGGGTCACAAAATCAAGGCGGGTATCGAAGTCGATTATCGTCGGGCTTCCGTCGAGATCAGCCTGCAGGATCACATGGTAGTCCCAAACCATGGGCCATCCCGGCCGCGCGGAACGCTGGTTGAGCAACACGACCGACTGTGCCGGGTTGGTGATCAGCCAGACTCGGGAGTGCTCGATGCCAAACCCGCTTTCACGCAGCGAATGTGCCAGCCACCAGATGTTTTCCTCGCAGAAGTAACGCGTGTATCGAAAATCGGCGCGCCGCAGCGCGGGAACACTCACACGCCGCCGCTGTGCACCACCTCGTAGTAGCGTTTCTCAAGCTCGTTCTTGTGCTCGGTTTCTTCATCGGCCAGGTATTGGAACAGGTCGCGTATCGGTCCCGGCGGAGTGGATTCGGCGAGTGATCGGTATTGTTCCATTGCCGCATGCTCTCGCCCCAGGGCGTACTGCAGCACGGCTTGATCATCGGGTTGTTCACCGAGCTCAGGCAGGTGGATACAGTCGGAGAAGCGGCGGTCACTGGCCGGTGTCTCGACCGATTCCTTCACCTGTTCGACGATATCCGGGCGTGCGCGCAACTCGGAGAACAGGTCGAAGTGCTGCTGTTCCTCGTCCGCCAGCTCTTCCACCAGATAGCGGATGCGCTTGCTGACCTTGGGCGCCAGCCCCTTGTAGAAATCACGTGCGGTGCGCTCGAATTCGGTCGCGACCTCGAGTATGTCCTGCAGGGACGTCTGAGCCTTTAACTTTTTATACCCTCTGCCTTCGGTCATGCCTGTGCCTCCTGTTGCGCGAACACATCCTCGATGCTTGCGGCCACCTTGTGTCCGGTGGCCACCGCGGTGACCACGTCCGGGCCCTTGACGCAATCGCCGGCTGCCCACAGCCAAGCCTCGGAGGTGCGACCAGTATCATCCACCTGGATGCGCCCGCGATTCCATTCCAGTTTTTCGGTCAATTCCTCACCGAGCAGGCTCACATCGCTCATCTGACCGATGGCCTCCACCACCCATTCGCCTTCGTGCAACTGTTCGTCGCCGTCGTCGTAGGTGGGGGCGAAGCGACCCTGATCGTCGAATATTGATAGCACTTTCCAGGTGCGCAGTCCAAGCAGCCTGCCCTGGTCATCGACCACGCATTCCTGCGGCCCACGCGAATCCCGAATATCGATGTGCTCCTCGATCGATTCCTTGATTTCCACGGGGTCGGCGAGGAAATGGGTCTTGTCCTCCAGGGCCGTCAGCGTCACGGCGATCTCGCCATGCTGTTGTTGCTGCAGGCGGGCCACACTGCGGGCGATATCCATGGCCACGTTGCCGCCACCGATCACCACCATACGTTTGGGTGCCTCGATCGCCTCGCCGTTGGTGATCCTACGCAGTAGGTCGACTGCCTTGAATACCTGTGGGTGGTCGGAACCCGGGATACGCGTGGAACGACCCAGTTGCAGGCCGATGGCCAGTACCACGGCGTCATTGTCCTGCTGCAATTGCTGCATGCTGATGTCGGTGCCGATACGGGTGTTGTAGTGCATCTCCACGCCCATGGAGACGATCAGGTCGATTTCCCGCTGGATGGTGTCGTAGGGCAGGCGGTACTCGGGGATGCCATAACGCGTCATGCCACCGGCATAGGATTCCGCCTCGTACACGGTGACCTTATGCCCCTTGCGTGCCAGGTCGAAGGCGGCGGTCATGCCTGCCGGTCCGGCGCCGACGATGGCAATCTTCCTGTCGGTGGCCGCTGCCGGTTCGCCGAGGATGTCGCGGTAGCGTTCGAACGGTACCTGTTCAGTGATATGACGCTTCAACCAGCGGATCGCAATCGGGTCACCTTCATGGCTGGCGGCACAGGTCGTCTCGCACTTGCGGGTACAGACCTTGCCGCAGATCTGGGAGAACGGGTTGCTCTCATACAGCAGCTTCAGGCCGTGCTCGTAGTCACCGTCACGTACTGCGGAGATATACTCGGGAATCGGCATGTGCGTGGGGCAGGTGGCTACGCAGATGCCACAGGTCACGCAACGGTCCGCCTCCAGCTTTGCCTGTTCCACCGAGTAGCCTTTCACGATCTCGACGAAGGAATCGATGCGATCCTCCGGTTCCAGCTCCGGCATGTCGATCTGTTCGGGGGCGTTGAGCCGATGCCCGACAGGGCGTTGATAGCCGTTTCGGTATTCGTCCCAATGTTTTTTATCGATACCCGGGGTGAAGCGGAACTTGTCCGGATCGCTTTCCACCCACTTGTACTCGTTGGACATGGTGAGCGATCCGGTCATGCACACGTCCACGCACAAGGCGCACCAGCAGCAGCGACCGTAGTCGATGCGCGGACGCAGACCCGAATCACCGGGCTGGGTTTTTACCCCCTCGGCACCGTCCACCGGGACCATGTCGATGGCACCGTTCTGACAGATCGCCTCACAGGTACCGCAGCCGATGCATTTCCCGGAGTCGTTCTTGTGGAAACCGCGGTAGCGTTCGGATGCCTCGCGATTGAGCGGATCCTTGATACTGACCGGATCGCGGAACAGGTTCTTCCACGCGGTGAAGGGGGAGAGGACGTCGCGTACGCTCATCTTGCTATCTCTTTGAACCACAAAGAACACGAAGCTCACAAAGGAGTACAGAGAAGGTTTGCTTCAGCCTGCACCTTACTCGAACTGCACGTGGCTGAGGAAAACGCGGAAATCATTAGCGTATTCCCCTTCGTGTTCTTTGTGTCCTTTGTGGTGAATCTCTTTACCCGGTTCATCGTTCGATCTCCGGCGGGTAGGTATGCAGCGAGACCATCAGGCCTGCGACATCGGAGATGTTCACGTTCACGATCAGGCGTTCCAACAATGTCATCGCGTGGGTGTAAGAGGGGCCACGCACGTTGACCCGGCGGGGATAACCGCTGCCATCGGTAACCAGGTAGTAGCCGTATTCACCGCGTGAACACTCGCCCCTCACATAGGTCTCGCCGCGCGGGATCTTCCAGTGCAGCACATTGGGCAGGGTCGCCATGACGTCGCCCTTGCGCGGCATGCGGGCCAGAATCTGCCGGATCAGGTCGACCGACATCAGCAGGTCGCGACGGCGTACGTCGGCACGGGCATATACGTCGGATTCATGCGCGATCACCGGCTCGAGATCGAGCCTGTCGTACACCAGGTAGGGCTGATCGGTGCGCACGTCCTTGGCAATTCCGGCAGCACGTGCCACCGGCCCGGTCACACCGTACTCATCGACCAGTGATGGATCCACGTAGCCGAGGCCGACCGTGCGCTTCTTGAACACCGCGTTGTGGAACATGGTGTCCTTTACATCCTTGAGCGTGCTCTCGATCTCCTGCAGGGTTTCCTCCATGCGCTGATCGAAGCCCTCCGGCAGATCGTCGCGCACGCCGCCCGGCATGATGAACATGTGGTAGATGCGCGCACCGGTCAGTTCCTCGAAGCGGTCCAGCATCAGGTCGCGCACATAGGTGGTCCATTGCCCGATCACCGATTGCCCGAAAGCACCCGCCTGGCCACCGAGATACATCAGGTAGCTGTTGATGCGGCCCATCTCCAGGATCATGGTGCGGATCCAGTCCGCCTTTTCCGGGATTTCCAGCCCGGCCAGTTCCTCGACGGCGGCGGCGTAACAGTATTCGTTGAAGTCCGGTTCGGGTACGCAGATACGGCACACGATGGGGAAGCACTGGATGAAGGTGCGTCGCTCCATCAGTTTCTCGAAACCACGGTGCAGGTAACCGACATGGGTCTTGCCCTCGACCACCTCGTCGCCGCACACGGTCAACTCGACCGACATGTTGCCGGTGATGCCAGGGTGTTGCGGTCCCTGCCAAAGCTTCAGGTACTTGCCTGAGGTGAGATCGATATCCAGGGAGCCGTCGGGTTTCTGCCCGGGGTACTGGCTGCGGTCGGGTTGGTAGGCCATATCACTTCCCGTCCGGGTAGAGTTGCTGCTTCATGTATTCGGTCGGATCGTGCGTTTCGCGCCCCGGTCTTTCCCGGTAGGTTTCGCGCGAGTACTCGAGCGTGTCGAAATCGCGGCGGTAGGGAGGCATATCCCGCCACCCCTCGAGAATGAAGTCCTCGTTCACTCCCGGACTGTCGGGGAAATCGATGCCGAACATCTCGCGCAGTTCCCGCTGGTAGGTGGCGGCAGTCGGCCAGATGTCGTGAATGCTGTGCATGCTGGCCTCATCACGGGGGAGCATCAGGCGCACGCCGAGATCACGCGCGCCGGCGCGGTCATTCAGGAGATAGGTCAGCTGGAAGCTGTTGTCCTCGATCCAGTCGACCGCGGTCAACAGCACCAGGTGGGTGAACCCCTCGAGGTCGCGCAGGTGCAGCAGCAGCGGTCGCAGCTGCTCACGCTCCACGGTGACAAAGGCGAGATCGTCCCGCTGGGCGGTGAATTCACCGAGCGGGAATGAGGCGGCCAAATTCTTATACAGGTCTTGCATATCGCTCATCTTTCGTTTTCACCGCAAAGGGTGAACGGCGCAACGGGACTCGTGTGTGGCATTCACCGTTGCTTCTTTGTGTCCTTTGTGTTCTTCGTGGTGAGGCTTCCAATCACCAGCTGTAATCCGGCATGTCCCAGTCGTGGATCACGGCCTTCTGGTTGGCCTTGTACCACTCGAACTTCTCCGCGTACTGGTTGGCGCCCTCGGCCTTGCCTGCGCGGATGATCTTCTTCAGGTCCTGGAAGCCCTGCAGCAACGCTTCGGGGCGTGGCATGCACCCGGTGATGTAAAGATCGACCGGGAGGTAGTCGTCGAGGCGCTTGATGGTGTTATACGAGTCCCAGTACATGCCGCCGTTGATGGTGCAGGAGCCCAGCCCGACCACGTACTTGGGGTTCTGCATCTGCTCGTAGGACCGGATGGCGCGCTTGAGGGTCTTGACCGACAGGTAGCCGGAGATCACGAACAGGTTGGCCTGGCGCGGAGTGGGGCGCCACTGGATGCCATAGCGATAGGCATCGAAGCGGGGCGTCATCAGCGGGCGCATCTCGATCGCGCCGCAACCGGTGCCGAATCCCAGTATCCACAGCGACTCAGCACGCGCCCAGTTGAACAGGTCCTCGATGACCTTGGTGTAGGCCGGTGTCTGTACCGTGGGCGGTGCCTGACAGTAATAGTCCTGCAGGGGTTCGATCTGGATCTCCTGGCCGTCCGGTGTTTTCACCGTGCGGGGCAGGAGTTCCTCGCGGACCGGGATGTCCTTCAGCGCCGGGCGTTCCGGACGTTGATCGGGGCCGGTGGCAATGCGTTTTTCGAGTTCGTCTTTCATCTGTTTTTAACCACAAAGATCACGAAGAACACAAAGGAACCGAAAGGCATTCGGTAGAGCATCGAGCACTTTGACTGGTATCCAAAGCCTTTGTGCTCTTTGTGTCCTTTGTGGTGAAACGTCTTTTCATACCTGTTCTCATTCAGGCCACCAGTATGGCCAGGATGCCGATCGGTACGGCCCAGATCAGGAACCAGCGCACCGACTGTTCGACACGGAAGCGTGGGAACACCACGCCGACAACGAGAGAGAACAGGTAGATCAGGAAAATCTTGAGGAAGAACACCGGCCAGCTGGCCGCCCCGCCGAAGAAAAGGTTCATGTAGACGACCATTTTCGCAATCGGGAAGATCATGCGGTTGGTCTGCATCAGCGCGAGATAGGATGAGTGATACTCGGTCGGTGGACCGATGGGGATTTCCTGGGGCGCCAGCACCACATCGAACGGCGGGCGCATCATCGAGCCGAGGAAAGACAGCATGGCCGCGGCCACCGCCAGCGGGTTGGTGAATACCGTCCAGTTCATCACGCCGCCCTGCTGCGCGGCCACGATATCGGTCACCGACAGGGTCTGGTATTGCAGTGCCACCGCGAACACCGCCAGGGCGAAGGGCAGCTCGGCCGTGGTGACCTGGGAAAGGCCACGGCTGACTCCGATGGCCGCGTGCGGATGGCCACTCTCGCCCGCACCCAGGGCCATGCCCAGGGAGCCGAAGAAGATGAAGTACAGCGCCAGGATGAGGTCACCGGCAAACGACAGGTTGGAGAACATCTCCGAACCAAAGATGGTCGGCACGAACAGGAGCAGACCGACACCACCGGTCAGGCGGAAAACCGGCCCCAGGTAGAACATGGCGCCATGTGTGATCGAGGTGCGGATGCCGTAGTTCTTGATCAGGTCGAAATAGTTCTGCCAGATCGGGATGCCGTGGCGCCGCCCGACACGTGCACCGATCTTTTGCATCAGTGCAGTCAGCAACATCCCGTAGTTGACCACGATGAACAGGGTCAACAGTGAGTAGGGGATCATGATCCATTCGAACGACATGCGTCAGCTCCCGGGCTTGAGCAGGTAGACGATGACCACGAAGGCCAGCAGTTGGATGGCGTAGACCTGGCCGTTTCCGTTGTAGAAACGGCGCAACAGGTCGGCGAGTGAGTGCAGCAGGTCGACTACGCCCGCCCAGAAGCGCTCGAACAGCGGCCAGGTCAGAATGCCCAGGGCCTTGCGGTAGGGCGCGTAGAAGTTCCAGGCGTAGTGCGTGGTCTCCGGCCGGTAGGGCCGCTCGGCCGCGAAGCCGATGTTGAACTGCTTGACCTTCTGTGCGCGGCGGTTCACGAACAGCAGCCAGGCGAACAGCAGCGTGAAGATCACACCGACGATGATCATTATGGAAATCGGGCTCCAGTAACCGTAGGCGCTGGTAATGGTCAGACCTTCCCAGTTCAAGGTGCCATCCGCCATGAAGTTGCCGATGTGGGCATCCACATGCCGCAGGGCGACACCGGGCACCAGGGCAAAGGCCAGCAGACACACCACGTAGATCATCTGCGGCAGGATGAGCCAGAAAGGCGCTTCCTTTATACGACGATGCTCATCCTTCAACTGTCCGAGGAAGATGGTGTGTATCAGACGGAACAGGTACAGGAAGGCGATCGGGCCGGACAGGAAGATCAGGATGATCGGCAACCTGTAGTCCGCCGTGATGATGGCGTTGTAGAAGATCCAGCGTCCACCGAACCCGGACAGTGGTGGCACTCCGGACATCGCGATGATCCCGATGAGTACTGCGATGAACGACAATGGCATCAATGTGATCAGGCCGCCCATCTGGAACATGGCGCGGGTGCCGGTACGCTTGGCCACGCCGCCAACCGACAGGAACAGCATGGACTTGTAGATGTAATGGTTGATGACGAACATCAGCGCCATCAGCCAGCCGAGGTGATTCATCATCGCCAGGCCGAACAGCGCATAACCCATCTGACCGATGGAGGAGTAGGCCAGCAGGCGCTTGGCATCCTCCTGGAAGACCGCCATCAGGTTTCCGAGCAGTGCGGACAGTGCGCCTATCCACATCATCGCGTGGGTCAGATCGATGCCGTACAGTTCCTGCCGTCCCATGTAGATCAGGAGCATGAACAGGCCGAACAGACCGGCTTTCAGCAGTATGCCGGATACCATCGGTGACACATCGGTTTCCGCCTCGGCGTGTGCGCCGGGCAGCCATACATGCAGACCGATGGCCGCGGTCTTGGTCATGAAACCAATGGCCAGCAGCAGGAAGACCCAGGGGGCGACCGGGGCGGCGAGTTGTTGCAGATCCTGTACCAGCAGGGCGGCATTGCCGTTACCTGCGAGGGCGAAGCCGGCCAGGATCAGGAACGCACCAGCGAGGGAGAACACCAGGTAAGAGAGGGCGTGTGGTTCGGACTGGCGGCCGCGCAGGATCAGGAAATACGAGCCGATGGTGAGCGATTCCCAGGCCGCGAAGAAGGTGAACGCGTCCTCGGCCACGATCAGCATGGCGAGACCGGCGTACATCAGCATTGCCGAAGGGTAAAAACCAAGGCGTTGGCCGTCGTTCTGGAAACTGGCCAGCAAAATCACGGCCCCACCGGCCAGCATGATGATGCCGAAGATAAACTGCAGCGGGTCGTAGCTGGGGTAGCTGATCCAGAACCAGGCCAGCAACCCGCCCATGGCGAGCGCGTTCTTGAGGCGTGCAGGCAGTCCTTCCAGGGGCAGGAACAGCAGTGCAAACAGCATCGGGGTGGCCAGCAGCAGGTTGTTCTGTGGCGACAGTTCGCCCCACAGGTAGCTGAGGGCCCAGGCAGCGATGACAGCGGCCCCGATCACCGCACGCTTATAACCGGAAGGTGCAACCGGTTGGCGCGGTGCATCCCGCTTGATGATGTAGCCGAACCAGCGAAACAGGTAGCCGGCCTCGAGCAGCGCCCCGAACAGCAGCAGACCCAGAATCAACAGGCGGCCTTCGCCCGCAAGGGTGTGCATCAGCTGCCATTTGGCGTAGAAACCGGGGAAGGGCGGCAAACCGACCAGCAGGGCGATGAAACTGACAAACGCGAAAATCAGCAGTGGATGGCCGCGCAGGGCCGCCCAGGCGGTCAGCTCACGTCCGGCCACCAGGCCAGACAGCCAGTACAGACCCGCTTTGCCGATGGCATGCGCCAGGAGCACTCCACCGGCGACGAACAGGTAGTGCTCGCCCAGGATGTCTTTCTGCCCGACCACCGTGAGGACCAGGCCGATCTGTGCCACCGAGGAGTAGCCGAGCAGGCGACGATCGTTCTGCTGGGCCAAAGCGAACAGGTTGGCCCCCACGAAGCTGATCACACCGATCGTCGAGGCAACTGCCATCCAGGGTGCGCCGCCAACCAGGAGCAGTTTGTCGACCGCAAAAAGTGTTGCCGTGCCGGTCGCTGCGGAAACCAGGGCGGAAAAGGCGGGGTGTGCCGATTCGTATATATCCAGGGCCCAGCCGTTGGCCGGGAAGACCTTGAGTTCGCCGACCACCGCGATGAAGATCAGGAAGAAGGCCAGGGCGCCGCCTTTGAGCAGCATGCCCGGGTCGCCGATCATGAAGTCAAGGTTGAGCGAGCCGGTGGCGTGGTAGGCGAAAATCACGCCGATGAGCATCAATATCGAGATCACCTGGGAGGCCACCAGGAACTTGAAACCGGCGCCCAGCGCACGCCCGTCTCGCGAGAGCAGGACGAGGCCGCCGGTGGCGATCACGACCAGCTCGAAGAACACGAACAGGTTGAACAGGTCGCGGGTCATCACGATGCCGCTGAGCGCCATGCTGAAGATCAGCAAAACCGCCATGGCGCGGCGTCCCTGCTTGAACAGGGTGTCTTTGAGGTACAACGCAGAGAGCAGGCCGGTCAGGTTGATAAGCAGCACCAGAGGGGCTTCCGCCAGGCCCAGGCGCAGATTGACGGAAAAGGGAGGCGGTGTGCCCGCAGTCAGGATCTCTGCCGTGCCGGCCGCGCCCGTGGCCAGGGCCCAGGTCCAATGGCCGGCGAGCCAGCTGGTCAGCGCCAGGACCGCGAGGCTCACCGCGTAGCTTGCAGAACGCCACTGGTCGCGCAGCAGCCCGAGAAGGAAGGCGCCGCCGAGCGCCCAGGCAATGAGGTAGATGGGATTTACCATTTCAGTTCCGTGTGCCTGGAGATATCAAGACTGCCCTTGGTCTGGTAGAGCCTGTAGGCGTACGCAAGCATCAGTGCCGTGATGCCGACGCCTATCACGATGGCGGTGAGTACCAGGGCCTGCGGCACCGGATCGATGATCCGTGTTGCGGCCTCGGCGACCGGTACTGCGTCGTTGAGTATCGGTGCGGTGCGTCCGTTCATGTAGCCGACCGCGACCAGTACCAGGTTGACCCCGGTATTCGCGACCGTGAAGGCGACAATCATGCGCATGATGTTGCGATTGCTCAGGGCGCCGTACAGCCCGATCAGTACCAGGATGAAGCCGGTGATCATTGCGATAAGCGCCATCAGAGTTCCTCCGTTTCGGACAGACTGACCAGCATCGAGGAGAACTCCGCGCCCACCTTCAGGCCGACGAAGGTATAGATGATCGGTATGGCGCCGGCGGAGAACAGCTCGCCGAAGTTGCCGATGGGCAGAATCCGGTTGTCCAGGAAACCTCCGGCCAGGAGGATGCCCACTATCCCGATGCCCACGAACGCGAGGCCGGCAATGGATTCGATGATGGCGATCATGCGATGACCAAAGCGTCGTGCAGGATCGCTCAAAAGCAACAGGAGCATGGCCGAAGCGAGGATCGCTCCACCCTGGAAGCCACCGCCGGGGGTCAGGTGGCCATGGATAAACACGTAGGCGCCGAACAGCAGGATCAGCGGCAGTAACAGTCGGGTCCCGGTGGTCAGCAGTTCACCCGTGGGGGGCAGTTGCCGTGATGCCGTGGCCGGGGTGGGCGATGCCTGATCCTGATTGAATGGGGTCGGAGTCGAACCGTCCTCATTACTCAGGCTGGTCTGGTCTTGTTCCGCGGTTTGACTCCGACCCCTTGTCTGGCCTCTCGTCTGGGAGAGCACCAGGCCGACGATGGCCGCGGTCAGGAACAGCACAGTGACCTCGCCGAGGGTGTCGAGTCCGCGGTAGGTGACGATAATCGCTGTCACGATGTTGGCCGCCCCGAGGTCCTCGGCAGTGCGCTCGGCATAGTAGCTGGCGGTGAGGTTGAGTGCCTCGTCCGGCACATAGGTCATGACCAGGCCGGCGAACAGGGTGCCGATTCCGAGCAGTAGCAGGATGAGGGTCAGTCGTTTAATCATGTTCACCCCTGCGCACCCGGCCGAGGACAAAAAAGAACAGGAAGGTGGTCAGGCCGCTGCCGATTGCCGCCTCTGTCATCGCCACGTCGGGGGCGGCCAGCAACAGAAACATTACCGAGGCGAGCAGGCTGACCAGGCCGGCTGAAAGAATGGATATACCCAGGCTGCGACGGCCACGCGTGGCCATCACCGCCAGTATCACCATTGCCAGCGAGAGCAGCAGGCCCAGGACGATCGTCAGGGTCATACTTGCTCCTCCCGCTCTTCGTTCAAATGGTCAATCCGGTTCGGGGAAGGCAGTTTTGTCCCGGTTCGGTGGGCAGCGCGTGCCAGCACCTGGGAGGAAATGGGGTTGGTGAACAGCAGGAAGATACCGATCAGCAGCAGCTTCAGGGTCCACTCGGGATACAGGAAGGCGGTGCCGGCGAGGCTCAACATGGTGCCCAGCGTGGTTGCCTTGGTGCCCGCCTGGATACGGTTGTAGATATCCGGCATGCGCACCAGCCCCAGGCCACCGAGGAGCAGGAACAGGGTGCCGGCCAGCAGCAGCAGGGCGCCAATGAGATCAGGCAGTGAATCCATCAGAACCCCCGCTCGAGAAAACGTGCGACCACGATCACCCCGAGGAAGGACAGCAGGGCGTACACCAGTGCCACGTCGAGATAGATGCCGCGTTGTTCCGCCATGGCGGCAAACAGGATGCCGGTGATGCTGACGATGGTCAGGCCGTCGAACGAGATGATGCGATCCAACGGGCTTGGACCCTTGATGAAACGCCACAGCACCAGGAGAAAGGCGATTCCCGCCAGGATGGCCGCCGTACCGATCAGAACATCAACCATACATCACCTCGAGGTATTGCTCGAAACCCGCCGCGATTTCCCGTGTGGCCTCTTCGACGTCCACAGCGCCGAGCGTCACGCAGTGCACATACAGCCACTCGTCCTCGACCTCCACGGTCAGGGTGCCGGGTGTGAGCGTGATCGAATTGGCCAGCATCAACCGGCCCATGCGGCTTTTCAGGCCCGTCCGGATCCTGACGATGCCGGGATCGATCGGAAGTTCCGGGGAGACCACGATCCTGGCCAGCCGCAGGTTCGACTGAACCAGCTGGCGGAAGAAATAGCCGTAGTAAAGGATCCCGGCGACAAACGCCTGGGGTGTCCAGCGAAACTCGGTAAAGAAGGAAAGCCCCTCGCGATAGAGCAGGGCCACGATCAGTGCCACCAGGGCACCAACCAGAAGGGTGTCCGGTGCCAGGGAGTTCACCAGCATCAGCCAAAACAGCATCAGGGTGGCGAACAACACCGCGAAATTACGAACCTTTTGCGTCATTGGGAGAGAACTCGGCATGCAAATTTACGGCCGTTCTGATTCCCGCGTACGCGGGATACAATTTGGGCGCGGATTGCAGCTGGTGAAGCAGGGATTGGGAGTCGAATTTTTGAGTCGATAACCTTCATCGCACTCGCATCTGGGATTGGGCTTCTTCCGACAGGCGCGAAACCTACCATAAAAAGTCGTTTAAAATCGTGTCAGTTTGGACCTGCATCGCCTTTGGCGCCTCCTGATGGTGCATTGTTTTCACGTTTGCACCCTTTTAGACGACCCCCAGGATTAGATGCCTCGCTATAAGCGGCCGTAATTTCCAATGCTTTAGCCAACGCACATATCGTGCCATGTTATCGGAGACGACAGCGTTTCGATGTTCAGACCGGCATCCGACTCACAGCCAGTCGCAGTACACTAGTCTCCGTCCTCTAACTTCGACACTCCCGCATAGTGGCGGTGCAGGGTGATCCATTCCGCAAGGCGCAGTTGCACCAGGTGATTGACCGTGCCTTCCGGGTAGATGCCGTTGGCGTCCGGCTGGCCGGCCGGCATCCCGGTGAGGAGTTCAAGCGCCTGTTCCACGTGATCGACCGCATAGATGCTGAACCTCCCATCGGCCGATGCTTTGCGGACTGCATTTTTCAGCATCAGGTGACGCACGTTGCTACTGGGAATGATGACGCCCTGTTCACCCGTCAGACCGCGTTTTTCACACAGGTCGAAAAACCCCTCGATCTTTTCGCACACGCCGCCGATGGCCTGCATCTGCCCGTGTTGATTGATGGAGCCGGTGATCGCCAGTGACTGGCGGATCGGGACATCCGCGATAGCCGAGATGAGCGCGCACAGCTCCGCGGCGGATGCGCTGTCCCCGTCGATGTGACTGTAAGTCTGTTCGAATACCAGGCTGGCGTTCAGCGACAGAGGCTGATGTTTGGCATACCGCTCACCCAGGTAAGAGGTCAGGATCAGTACTCCCTTGGAGTGAATGGACCCGCCCTGTGCCGATTCACGCTCGATGTCGATGAGTTCACCGCTGCCAAGACGTGCAGTGGCAGTGATACGTGTGGGCGCACCGAACGCGTAGTCGCCCAGCTGCAGATAAGTCAGCCCATTGACCTGCGCCAGCTGGCTGCCTACGGTGTCGATGCGCACGGTGTTCTCCAGCATCTGCTCGCGCAGCTTCTCCTGGATCTGACTGCTGCGATGTGATTGGGCATCGAGTGCGGCCTGAATGTCGCCGGCCTGAATCATTGGCTGATCGCGCTGTGCGGCCCGGTAGTCCGCCTCGCGCAGCAGGTCGATCAGGGCGCCCATGTGGAGCGAGAGCCTGTCGCCATCCTCGCTGAGGCGCGCGCTGTGCTCGATGATGCGGGCGAGGCCGTCCCGCGCGATCTCGCGTAGTCCCTCGCGGTGCTGCAGGGTGGCGATCAGGCGCGCGTACAGCAGCTCGTTCTCATTCTCCCGCGGCAGTTCTTCCGAGAAGTCGGCTGCGACCTTGAACAGGAGTGCGAATTCCGGATCGTATTCCTTGAGGAGGTAGAACAGCTGTCTGCTGCCGATCAGCACCACTTTCAGGCTGGTCGGGATCGGCTGCGGTTCCAGGGAAATGGTGCTGACCAGGCTCAGCTGGCGTTCCAGTGACTCGATTCTCACCTCCTGTGCGGTGAGGGCGCGCTTGAGACCGTCCCACGCAAACGGATTCGCCAGGACCTTTTCGGCATCCAGTACCAGGAAGCCACCGTTGGCACGGTGCAGCGCACCCGCCTTGATCAGGGTGAAGTCGGTCGAAAGCGTGCCCAGGCGGGCCACGTGCTCGATACGTCCAACGAGGTTCTGGTAAGTGGGGTTGTCCTCGAACACCATGGGCGCGCCATGGGTGTCTGCGTTGTCGACCAGGATGTTGATCTGGTAGCGGAGGAAGGGCTCGTCATCCACGGAGAAAGCCTGTTCACCCTCGGCGTTCACGCCACGGAACTGATCCACATTCTCGATGATGTCGGCTTCGACCTGCCGCAGATAGGCCGCCGCATTCGCGTATTCCTCGTACTTTTTCTCGATGGCGGCGAGAAACTGGGTCACGGTCAGTTTCATTGTCTCCCGGTCGAGTTCGCGCTGGCGGTTCTGTAGCCGATGCTGCCACTCGGGGACCTTGCTCATCGTTTCCTTGAGCTTCTCCTTCATCTCCTCCAGGGACTTCAGGAATTGCTCTTTTTCTTCTTTGGGCAACGCTTCGAAATCGTCCGGCGAGAGGATCTTCTTGTCTTTCTGCGGGGTCAGTGTGTAACCGCCGGGACCGCGCAGCAGCACGATATCGCGTTCCGCAGCAAGTCTACCCAGTTCCTGCGCGGCGGCCTCTTCCTCCGACTTGAGTTCCTCTACGATCTCCCGGTGGAGACGCTGGTACTCGTCCCCCTGAAACGCGGCCGGGATGGCGACCAGCAGGTCCTGGATCAGTTGACGCAGATCGATCTGAAGCTGGTGCGCGGTACCAGCGGGTACCTGCAGAATCCGGGGGTTGTGCGGGCGCTTGAAGTTTGCGACGTAGCACCAGTCCGGCGGAGTTGAAGCGTTGCCCGCATGATCTTTCAGGGCATCACGGACCAGGGTGTGGCGGCCCAGTCCGGGCGAGCCCATGACATAGAGGTTGAAGCTGCCATGCTGTATCTCCACCCCGAATTCGATTGCTTCCAGTGCGCGATCCTGTCCAATCGTCGTGGACAGTGGTTCCAGTTCGGCGGTTGAATCGAAGTCAAAGCTTTCCAGCGAGCAGGCATGGTAGAGCTGGTCAGCGCCGAGTCGATGGTCACCCGGGGCAGTGTTTTTGGATTGGCTCACGACGTGTTCCTTGAAGCGCGGGCGTGTGATCTTCGGTTTTTACCGAGACCGTTTCTTCTATGCCACCCGCAGGGAGGAAGACATGCCTGAATCAGGTTTCATTCGAGGCGTCAGGTCCTTCCGGTAAAGGTAGCATGCCGCTGTCCGGTATGAACAAGGAGCGCGTAGACGGTGAGATACAACAGCAGGCCATTCAGCAGATGCCAGAGAAAATGGGTGCCGATGGGAAGCTGGGCGCATACCGCCAGGTCCATGGTCCGGAAGGTGAGTGATGTCAGCAGTATCGCGGCCGACCAGAATAGAAGGGTTCGCCCTCGGTCCGTACTGGAGTAGTGATAGGCACCCAGTGCGAGCAGCAATAGAAGCGCCGGAATGTAAGAGAGGGAGCCGCTCAAAAGATCCCGGAATGGCAGGGTGAGCAAACCGGCGATCAGGAACAGCGCAACCAGAGCGAGCCGATACAGTACCGGCAGCCGCATGACCCTGCGGCTGTAAATCCACAGGTAAGTTATCTGATAAAGCAGAATGGGAGTGACGTCTGCCACAAATGCCCAGGTGGTGGCAAAGGTGTGAAACAGGCCACTGCCGATGCCTATCGCCGCGATCAGTCCGCTCAAAAGTCCAATTTCGAAGGTCGCAGCATTCAAGCGCCGGGCCTGTAACCAGGCGGCAAGGGCCGCGACCAGGAAGGCCAGATTGGTCACCGCATTGAGCGGTTCAGCCCACAGTCCGGGATCGATACGTTCACAATAGAGGTCGATCATTGCGAGACCGATAGTTCGTTCGTTCAGGTGATGGTGCAATCACCTGAAGGATTATTCAATCCGCCGGGCAAAGTTCCGTTTGAGTTGAACCTCGAATCGAACTACGAAGCCAGGTTGAGGATCTCCAGCCGGTTGTTTCCCGAGGGGTTGGCCGCGGAAGGCCCCTGGGTCAGTACCGCCACGCCATCGTCCAGATTTTCTTCCTGCAGTCTTTCTCGAACATAGGGAGTCCAGTCAGCCAGGTCCTGTGGAACCTGAACCGGCTCGATCCCGTAGGAGAACTGCAATGCCTGGCAAGTGGCGCTCTCTGTGCTGAGCGCCGTGATCCAGACGGGCAGGCGATAGCGGGTCACGTTACGGGCCATGGCGCCGGAGCGCGTGGGAACCACCACGGCCACGGGGTTCAGGCTGTCCACGGCTTTGTGCACGCTCCACGCGATCATGGCCGTCGGGGAGTCGACCGGTGCGGACTCGGTCTCCACCGCGACTGCCTTGCGATGCGGTTCGGTTGCAGCGGCAATCTCGGCGAGCATCTGCACGGCCTCGACCGGATGGCGCCCCACGGCGGATTCGGCGGACAGCATCACGGCATCGGTGCCATCCAGAATCGCGTTGGCGACGTCGGTTGCCTCGGCACGGGTCGGGCGCCTGTGCTCGGTCATGGATTCCAACATCTGGGTTGCGGTGATCACCGGACGACCACGCCGGTTTGCCTTGCGCATGATCACCTTCTGCACGGTTGCCATCTGGGCAATCGGCATTTCCACGCCCAGGTCCCCCCGTGCGACCATGATGCCGTCTGCAACTTCGAGGATGCTGTCGAGTTCATCGAGCGCCTTCTTGCGTTCTATCTTCGCGATGATAAAGGGTGAGAAACCCAGTTCGTTCGCGGCCGCGCGCACTGCTTCTATGTCCGCCGCGCAGGAGACAAAGGACTGGCTGACAGAATCAACCCCATGCTGCAGGGCAAACTCGAGGCATTCCCGGTCATGCTCTGTAAACGCACTGATACCGAGGTCTATCCCCGGCAGGTCCAGCCCCTTGTGTGAGGAGAGTTCGCCTCCCGCGCGTACCTCGCAGCGGACCTCCGTGTCCTGCACATCCAGCACCTTTAACGATATGAGGCCATCGTTCAGGAAGAGTTTGTCGTCGGGTTTGACCGAACTCGGCAGGCCGTTGAAGTTCACCGAGAAACGATGGGCATCACCGACAACATCTTCCGTAGTGAGCGTGAGCTGGTCGCCAATTACCAGTTCGATGGGTGTCTCGAGCTTGCCGATACGGATCTTGGGGCCGGGCAGGTCCGCCATGAGCGCCAGCCTGCGACCTTCTCTCTCTGACACCTCGCGCAGCATCGCTATGGTCTCTGCATGCGAGTCGAAGTCGCCGTGCGAGAAGTTGAGGCGGGCAACATTCATGCCGGCGGCCAGCATGGCGCTCACGACTTCCGTTTTGCTGCAGGAGGGGCCTATGGTGGCGACAATTTTTGTTTTGTTGGCAGGTGGTGACATCAAAGTTCCCGGGAAGATCGATCGAAAACGCCGTTATACGGCCTGGATGCGACAGTACTGCGACAGAAAAGGGGAGGTCTTTAGTGTCGGCGGTTGACAATAGTGGCTATGGATAAGAGGTACTTCGGTGCTCAGTTCGCGCGGGGCTGTCGAGCGATTATTTGGGTACCATAGTCTTACTCGTATGCAAGTGTTTAGAAATGAGAATGAAATCGTTTGAAGTTCCTGGAAAAGCCGTTGTGCGCAATTCGCTATTCGGCTGCGCCGATTTGGTGTGCAAAAGGAGCGGCCGGGCTTCATCTTTACTTATTGCTTTGATGGCTTTCCTTCTTGTCTCCTGTGATCAGGCCCCGGGTCCGGATGAGCAACTGCAGAACAAGCTCGTACTCCTGGATCTGCCTGCCAACGAATGGGTCAGGTACCACGAATCGGATTGGTGGCGAAAAGGCCATTCGGGCATGGCCTACGACAGCAAGCGAGGTCACCTGCTTGTGTTTGGCTCGGATACCCATGGCGAGGATTGGGACAATGCGGTACACGAGTTCATCCCCGTTGAGCGTCGCTGGGTTCACCATGGGTCCGATGCTCCCCAGGACACTTACCGGATCGATGCGGACGGCATACCGGTTTCCGGGGAGGGCAAGATTCAACCCTGGTCCATGCATACCTACGATGGCGTGGCGTACGATCCCGTCACGGATTCCGTGCTGGTGGTCGGAGCCCCGGACCACAATCCCATTGGAAAGGCCATCTCCGGTGGTAGGGCCAAGCCTGTCTGGCGTTATCCTCTAGTGTACTGCGACACACTAAGCGGTACACTAGAACAGCAACAATGGGAAGCCATCAAGCCGGGTAGCGGGAAGGAAACCGGTTTTTTCGGTGCTGCAACCGCTTTCGATATCTCCCGCAAGCGCCTGATGATTTGCGGTGGGGGCCTCTGGGAATGGCCAGCGGGTGAAGAGAAAATTGACAAAGTGGGTCCGGGTATTGGTTGTCTTCACCGAACAATGGTCTTCGACAGCCGGCGGCAGGATCTTTACCTGTTCGGGGCATACAAACCCAGTACCCAGGTCTGGAGGCTCCAGAGAGACCTGGCGACCGACGAACCGAAGAGTTGGTTGAAACTGGAACCGGGTGGCGATGCTGTTCCACCTTACAGCACGTCTCCGGTAGCGTTTGATCAGGAAAACGGGGTGTTCCTGCTGGTGGCGGACAATCCGGGTACAGATTCGGATAGCGCTTCAACCTTCGTCTACGATCCTGTTCGGAATGCCTATCAAAAGGTCCCGAATGCAGTCCTTCCCAGGGTTGGCATGAACTTCATGATGGCCTGGGATGCGATCCACCAGGTGTTCTTCCTGGTAACGGGAACCTGGAATACACCAACGACGGTTTGGGCGATGCGTTTGGACATGAGCCAATTGCCATGACTTCCCTGCAAGCGGTCCCTTCCTGAAGGGGCGGGCAGCCACTGGTAACTCCGACAGCGTCATTCGGTAAGTGTGATAAACCGGCCACCAGATACGAAAAAGCCTTCGCGTGAGCGAAGGCTTTTTACTTTCTAGCTATCAAGGCAATCCCGGGAATCCCGGTTGGATCAGGTTATCACTGATCCTGTGGCACCTCAGGACCGTGATTCTGGGGGCGCTGACCACGCATCATGCCGCGCCCCATGCCCGGGTTGAATCCCTGTTGGCGCATCTGCTCCCAATGTTGTTGTCGCTGTTCCGGGGTCATGTTGCGCCCCATGCCCGGGTTGAATCCCTGTTGGCGCATCTGCTCCCAATGTTGTTGACGTTGTTCCGGGGTCATGTTGCGCCCCATGCCCGGGTTGAATCCCTGTTGACGCATCTGTTCCCAGCGTTGTTGACGTTGTTCCGGGCTCATACCACGTCCCATGCCTGGTCCGTAACCCTGCAGTGGACCCTGCCCCATGCCGCGTCCCATACCCGGTCCGTAACCCTGTTGCGGGCCTCGTCCCATGCCACGTCCCATACCCGGTCCGTAACCCTGTTGCGGGCCTTGCCCCATGCCCATACCCATGCCGCGTCCCATTCCAGGGCCGGGTTCAATTCCCTGTTGGCGCATTTGCTCGCGGTGTTGCTGGCGCTGCCCGGGTGTCATATTTCGTCCCATGCCGGGTGTGAAGCCCTTTTGCCGCATCTGTTCCCAACGTTGCCGGCGCTGCTCCGGGGTCATGTTGCGTCCCATGCCCATACCCTTACCGGGGGCGGCAGGTGGGGCAGTTGATGCGGAAGGCGTGGCCTCGGGAGCGACGCCGGTGGCTACTTCGGCATGCAGGGTCGGCTGAAACAGCCCCAGCGCCAGTGTAATTGCCGCGAGTGTCTTGTTGATTTTCATGATGAAGTCCTCGGTTTATAGCTTGCGAAGGTTGGGTATGCCGAGCAGTCCCGGTGGGCGATTGGATGCACGGTGACAAAGATGGTTCGCCCAGCCTAGTGTACTGCGACACACTAAGCGG